>Ga0209099_1000358_pt1 | contig 54975 bp, 50 predicted proteins | sample AD_JPNHW2_MetaG_FD_184430 | JGI IMG/M metagenome (GOLD analysis project Ga0209099, IMG submission 184430) | Active sludge microbial communities of municipal wastewater-treating anaerobic digesters from Japan - AD_JPNHW2_MetaG (SPAdes) (version 2) | ecosystem: Engineered > Bioreactor > Anaerobic...
GGGATATTAAGGAGGTGTAACGATGACACTCTGGTATATTGGTAACACATCCGTCAGAAGTGCATTCCGCCTGCGTGACGGTTTAGTTGCGCTTTCTGCATCATATCTTCAAGGCAATATGCGTGGCCAAGAAGGAGATCGTGCTTTTCGTGATTTGTTAGGTCAGCATGGCATTGTTTCGCTGGGAACAGATAAAACATATAGTGTGGGTAGAAAATGGCGATCAGCTCTTGGCAAGCTGGGGTTCTTATATCCGGAAATACCACGTTATTCTGCAATTCGTCAAGAGGATGTTGGTGTAATGGACACCATTACGCCAAATGGTTGGCGGCTGATACGTTCAGATACTGTCCCTGCAATGCAGGAGTGCTTTTTACGCGCTTTAGCAGCCCAATTTATTGAAATTCAAAATAATGAAGAACAGTCTTTTTGGTTTTCACCGCTTCGACATACTTTGGCGGTATTAGTTGAATTAGAACGGCAAACCGGTGAAGCTTCTGTGAGTTTTATAGAAATGGCTCTTCATATCCAGACAACAACCAGTGCTGATAACGTTGTTACAGTGGCTGAACGCATTGTTGAATTAAGGAATGAGCGTAATGCTGCTCAGGCAAAACGTCGTTTTGATTCAGCAAAATATGAAGAAGCCGGTATTGCATTTGGTCTAAGGGCGGCTACTTTTCGTGATTATGCTGATGCAAATTTCAGGTATTTGAAGGCTACCGGTCTTGTTCAAAACAAAGGACGTGGTATAATCTTAGTGCCTGAAAAACGTCTATTTGCAGAGTTAATGGCGAGAGATACTTCTGCACCAGCAAGTGAACTTGAAAGGTATACCGCACTGTGTAATGGCGCGCAGCTTCCTACTGATTCGCAGGACGCAGCCTTGGACGTGCTATATGATTTAATTGCGCAATTATCTCAAATGGGTATTCCGTTTGTGCTTGGTGACCGGTCCGTAGATACACCGGCAGATATCGCTGTTATTAGGCACGAAATAGAAGATATTATTTTTAAGCAAAAAGAAGAAATATATGCAAGAGAACAAGCAGGTCAGTGGGAAGAAATATCTGCATACATTGATCTTATCGCATCACGTAAAGAGCGCCGCCGAATAGATGAAGAAACTGAAATAGTAATTCCGCGCAGTGAAGCCCCTGCATATCTGGAGTGGATGTTATGGCGGGCTTTCCTGGCTATCGATAGCCTGGCAAACAAGCCGTATGAAGCCAGACGGTTTAAACTAGATCAAGATTTCTTACCGGTTGGTACCGCCCCGGGAAATGGTCCCGATTTGATTGTGGAATTCCGTGATTTTGTTATTGTTATTGAAGTTACGTTAACTGAAAGTTCAAGACAAGAGGCTGCGGAGGGCGAACCAGTCCGTAGACATGTTGCTGATTTAATGAACCAATATGCTGAAGTAAATGGAAAACCTGTATATGGCTTATTTATAGCCAATAATATAGACTCTAATACGGCAGAAACATTTAGAATCGGCGTTTGGTATTCACGAAATGATGAGAGGATGTACTTACATATTATTCCATTGACTATTTTTCAATTTAATTCGTTTTTTAGGGCTTTGTTTACTACAAACAATGTAACACCGGATGCGGTGATAAACCTAATGAACGATTGTGAGCAATACCGGGCAGACTGTGAGGCTCCTGAATGGAAAAGTATGATCAATCAGACTGTTGAACGGACAGTTAATGAAATGGCTACAGGTACCGTCAATATTAGATAACTGCCACCTTCACACGGTAGAAGTCGTGGGTTCGAAACCCTCCGCGCCCACCATATAAAGAACAATATACCGGAGTTTACAGCTCCGGTATTACTTGTGGTTTCAGGGATTGCCGAGTAAAAGAGATACAGTTACGCTAGAGCAAACAAGTGCCCCGGCAAGACAAACAAGGGGACGAATCTGGCCAGAACCAAATTAATTTGACCTTACACATGATGCTTTTATTAATCCGCCTGCAGCCCGCCATTGACAGATTATGGCACCAAATATATTATTTATAAATAATAGGCGAATAAACTGCTAATGTAACTGGGGCAGGAGGCTGTCCCTGTGAAGCTGAAAAGGGGAGAGGACAATGCGTAAAACAGCAATAATTTCTTTGTGTATTCTGCTTGCTTTATTGGTGGTTGGCTGTCAGGGCAGCAACAAAAGTAACACGCAAAAATTATCCTTCGGCGGAGAATCAATGGTACCGACATTTGAAAACGGGGAGAAGGTCACCGTGGATACCGGGTTTTACACTTCCGCACAGCCGCAAAGGGGCGACATAATTGTATTCAAGGATGAAAATGGCGCTGCAATGATAAAAAGAGTGATCGGGCTTCCCGGGGAACAGGTCGAGATCAAGGACAAAAAGGTCTATATCGATGGAGAAGAATTAAAAGAAGATTATCTATATGAGCAGAACAGCACGGAAGCCAGCGGGGATTCAGCATGGACGATCTCCGATAAAAGCGTTTTCGTGATGGGGGACAACCGTGCCCACAGCAATGACAGCAGGAATTTCGGCGCTGTTCCTTATGAACGGGTTGCGGGGAAAGTCTTGAAATGACGGCAGGAAGTCATTAGCGGAAGAGGATTTCCGCCCGCACAGTTCTTTTTTGATATGACCTCGAGCTTTTATGATATTTGACAGCCGCCGCGGATGGTAATATAATCGTACTAAACAAACCGAATCAGTACGAAATGTACTGCGGGAAGCGTAGGATTAAAATAAAGCGAGGCGGATAAAAATGGATACTTTTGTAATCAAATGCGGGACCTTGATAGACGGGACCGGACGGGAGCCAGTTAAAAACGCTGGCATACTGGTCAAAAACGGACGGATAGCAAGAGTGGAAAAAGACCTGGCCAGCCTTGACAATTACCCCCATGTTATAGATGCGTCTGACAAAACAGTATTGCCCGGGTTGATCGACGCGCATAAGCATATTTTAAACTGCGGAGGGTCAGGTATCGGGGTCGGGCTTAATGTATCCCAGGCCCGGGAAAACATTGATCAGATCTATAAAGGCGGGGTAACATCAGTACTTGACCTGGGGTCGGCGTATATGTTAAAAACCGTAACCAAAATGCCGGTGAAGCAGCCCAGAATATTCTATGCCATCACCATCCTTACCTGTCCTGACGGTTATCCGGGCGAATATATGGACCGGAGATTTTACAAATTAGGGTCTGTAAAAGAGTGCGAAACAGAACAGGACATTAAAAAAGCGGTCAAAAAATTATATAAATTTGGCGTTACGTGCATTAAGACAGCAGTTGTGACCAGAACCTTTGACGGCAGGCCGCAGGTTTGCTGGACTGACAAACAGCTGCGGATGCTGACTGATGAGGCGCATAGTTACGGGCTGAAGGTGTGCGCGCATATCACATATGTGCAGGATTACGCTCAGGCCGCCCGCTGCGGGATCGACAGCATTCACCATGCCGCATTCGACGGGAAAATGTATGAAAAAGACCTTGATGATATGATACAAAAGGGAATTATCTTCGTACCGACATTGAGCCTGGTATACCTTATGATAACGGGCCTTAAGGAAAAATGGATCTATGATCCCAATTACAAGCCGGCGGTAAACGAGACAATAAAAGAAAACATGCGGGCATTCACCGACGCGTATCATAATGGCCCCGAAGATAAGCCAGTCGGTGATACGTTTATCAAGCTGACCAAGGCTGAACTCAAAGAAGCACTAAGGATGCAGATGGAAAATGTCAGGGAATACATCAAACGCGGTGGCACGGTGGCCATGGGCACAGACTCCGCATTAGGATTTTCCCTCCATTCGACACCCGTAAAAGAAATTGAACTGTTGGCGGAGGCCGGACTTTCAAATCTGGAGGCCATAAAAGCTTCGACCCTGACTGCCGCTGCTGTTTTCGGCAAAGAAAATGAAATCGGCTCCATCGAACCGGGAAAATATGCTGATATCCTGATCGTTGACGGTGATGCAGTAAGTGATCTTTCAGCTATTGGAAATACACAAATGGTATTTATAAATGGTAAACTGTTATACGGGAAACAGAGTTAAAGGAGAGAAATATTTGAAAACCAACAACAGTGATCTTATGGACAAAATATGCGCCGAGACCCTTGCGCTGATTGCTGCATTTGGCATTAAGGGATGGACGGTGGATACGCTTTGCCAAAAAAGCGGTATCTCCAAAGATACTTTTTACAGAATTATAAAAAACAAAGAAGAACTGATAAAAACTGTCCTGCTTAAGGAATTTGACACACATATGCATAAAATGACAGAACTCATGGGCCGGGAAGAAAAATATTTTGATGCTTTAAAAGAAATGGTTGCCCTTGTATCAAAGCTTTTTGCCAAAATCCCTCCCGCCAGGCTTAAAGGTGTTTTTCTTGAATACCCTTCGCTGGAAAAAGCGATCAATGAAAAAATGGAAGATTATTTTGCCAATATGGAAGACTTTCTCAACCGGGGAAAACGCCTGAAATTGATCAAAAAAAATGTTGACCCAGGGTTTGTCATAAAAATCATACATGTCTGCATTATGGAATTTGTAAAGCAGCCTGAAAAATTCAATATAAACAAAGACATTGAAGTATTATTGAATTACCTCATAGAAGGAATAAAAGCTTAATATCACTTATCATCCCGAGGGAGCGTTTTTCTTCGCATATGCCATATGTACTGAGGCTGTCCCTGAAAGGAGACAGCCTTTTGCTTTTTAATCCTGAATTCCCAACTGTTTTTTTAATGCTTTTTGCAGGGTTTGAGAGAAGTTGATGCCCGCATTTTCTGCGCGTTCATTCAGCCAGCTCGGCAGGGTGAGATTTTTGCGTATGGTACGGTTATCATGAGCTTTACGATATTCTTCAATGTCAATATCTACGAGAGTTTTGTTTTCGCCCGGACGTGTTTCAACTTCCGAAATATTACCCGGTGCCGGAATATCACGGCCTTCATCCTGTTCATAGCAGATCCACATTCCGATAGCATCGCGGGCCATATACATAGCCTCAGCGATATCGGTGCCTTGAGTGGATATACCAAGATCAGGGACCGTAGCAGCGTACATTCCTTTTACAGGGGTTAGAATTACAGGATATGCGACCTTCATTTTTTCACCTTTCCTTTCTCCGGCGCAGCTTATTTCAACCCAACTCTTTTGAGGATCGCTGTTGCTGTTATCTCGTTAATTTCTTTGTGTCGGGGTATTGGTTCAGACTGTTTACCGTTGGTGTAAAGAGTGTGATTATCTCCTTCCCTTGCTTTCCACTAACCGTTGTTTTCCAGTTTTTTAATCAAATCCCTTCGCTTCATGACCCCACCCCTTGATATAAATGTACGCATTAAATACGCATAAGTCAACAGGCTAAAAGAAAAAATAAAATTTATTCGCTCGGGAAGCAGACGGTGAAGTTTATTACATTGATGGTGATATGAACCATAAGGAGCAGTGGAGTTTATTATCTAAAGATGAACGTTTTGGATGGTATAATAGGAACAAAGTGATGAAGGCCAACGACTCAGGCGCTGCAGCAGCCGGAAGGAAGCGGACTAAAATGGCGACAACGGCAGATTTTATTGAATATGTCTGTGAACAGATAAGTGGAACCGGGTATGTGAGATACAGAAAAATGTTCGGCGAATACATGGTTTATGTAAATGACAAGCCGATTCTTTTAGTCTGTGACAATACCGTATTTGTAAAACGGCTTGCTTGTATTGCAGACCGGATGAAGAATGTTGAATCAGGTTTTCCGTATAAAGGGGCCAAAGAACATTACATTCTGGATATTGACAATCAGGAATTGAGCAGGGATATTGTCCGGACCCTGGAACCTGTGACCAAAGTGCCGAAACCGAAAAAGAAAAAGCCGTAGAGTTGGGAGCATTGTTTATTAGGGCCCTGTTGGGGGCAGTCAAGAATAGCGGGTTAAAAGCCCGCTATTAAAATTAGCTGAACCTCTGTTTATATGCCTTTGGCTTTTAGCCTAGGGCTTTTTTATTTCAACTAAACATTATTGCCGTGTACTGGCCCGGGAGTTCTTTTAATCCGGTTATAAATTATTAAAATAGTTGGACCAGTTCTCATTAGATGCCTTATTCGGATATAATATTTATCAACATATTACATGAAGATACTATTATGTAAAATATGTTATAATTTTCATGGAAATTCTTCAGGAATTGAAAGAATTTTTCTAATGTCTATAAAAGGAAGCTGCTGCGAGATGGTATTAATAGTATTTATAACTTTGAAAAAGATTCACGAAAGGACAAATAATAATGCCAAAATTAACGGATATAAAACAAAAAATATTACAACTTGAAGGCGGAGCCTTTCAAGAGTTGTGTGATGCTTATTTATGTGCATCAGGATATACAAGTATTTTGTCATTTGGAATGAAATCTGGAACTATGAAAACTACAAAAGGTATACCTGACACGTATTTTTTAAATTCAAGAAACAAATACATCTTGGTTATGTATACTACCCAGCAATCAAAGATATATGAAAAGGTGCGTAATGATATCCGCGATTGCCTTGATACCAAAAAGACTGGATTGGTAACTTCAGATATTGATGAAATTATTTATTGTCACACATCATCAAATCTGTCTGCGGGAGATGATAAAAAGCTACACGAGTATTGTTCTAGTAATGGAATATCTCTGCAGTTGAAAGGAATAGATGAAATTGCAAATGATATCTATAAACGGCTTCCAATAATTGCACGTGATTTTTTAGGAGTATCTATCAGCACGGAACAGATCTTAGAATTAAATGAATTCATTTCCAACCATGACTCGAATACAATGACAGCACCATTGTCAACTACTTTCCTTTTTAGAGAAAAAGAAACAACCGATATATTATCAATGATAGAAAATTCCCAAGTTACAATCATTAGTGGTTCAGCAGGTATAGGAAAAACGCGACTAGCTTTGGAATGCTGCCAAAAATATGCCTTCACAAACGCTTATAGATTATTATGCATTCAAAGTAATAATTTGCCTATACATGAAGATTTGAAAGTATTTTTAGATAACCCTAATAGATACCTTCTGATGATTGATGATGCAAATCAAATTGCGAGTTTACAACATGTCCTACAGTATCTTACAAAGCAGATGCAGGGGTATGAGGTCAAAATAGTGATTACCGTTAGAGATTATGCAAAACAGACAACAATACAAGATGTGCGTGAGTTCGCAATTCCAGAAATTTACACACTTAATGTATTTACCGATAAAGAAATAAAGGAGCTATTAAAAGTAAATTATGATATTCAAAATACAAAATATCTTGATAAAATCGTAAAAATTGCTGAAGGTAATGCTCGGCTTGCAATTATTGCAGGAAAGCTTGCAGTTGAAACGCAGTCGTTGAATAGTATAAATGATGCTACACAATTATACGAAGGATATTACGGGAATATTCTTAAAAAGAATATTCAAAATCAAGGTAAAGATTTATGTGTAACCGAAGGAATAATAGCTTTTTTAACACCAATCAATCTCGAGCATATGGAAACATTAATGCCTGTTTTGGATAAGTTGGATATATCTAAAAGATCATTTATAAGCTGTGTATATCAACTCCATGAACTTGAAATAGTAGATATTTATAATGACAAGGCTGCCAAAATATCGGATCAGTCCTTTGGGAATTATTTGCTTAAATATATATTTATAACTGAAAAAATAATTCCGTTTTCGGTTATGGTAAAAACTTGTTTTGAGCACCATAGATTACGTGTTATTAATGTAACCAACACATTAGGAAATATATTTGCTTCTTCTGATATGCATCAGCAACTTGAAAAAGAAATCGGAATTGTATGGGATGACTTTGAACGTACAAACAATCCCTTGTTATTTGAATTCGTTAAAGCATTTTATGTTCTTAGACCCATAGAAGTGCTTTTGATGCTGAAAGAAAAAATTGATAAGTTATCTAATGAAGATTTTGATGTTAAAACTATTGATTTCAAAAAAGAAAGTAGAAATCAAAGCGTTAACAATGACATTTTGACAATTTTAGGTGGATTTAAAGATAGAGAGGATCTTCCTGGGGCACTGGATTTAATATTTGCATATTACAATAAACAACCCCAACTATTTATGGATTTCTATCATACTATAACAATGCTGCTTAACATTGATAAAGAATCTCGACTGTATGACTATTGGACACAGATACAACTGGTTACTAAGTTTATTGAGCATTCCGATCATTGGCGAAATGAATACGTATGCCTTCTCTTTCTGAGAGTGTCCGCTGAACTTTTAAAACTAGAGTTTTCGCCCACAGAAGCAGGACGAGGCAATACTATTATATTTTATAGGATACCTGTTGAATTAAGCAATGGCTCGAAACAATATAGAGCAATGATGTGGGATAGTTTGTTTGAGTTATACTGCAATGATAACTATAAATCGTACATCGAAACAATAATTAAAGAGTATGGACGATACCCTGTAGACGAGGTAGATAAAGATCTTGTTAAGTTTGACTTCCAATATATATTGCGTTTTTTTAACGAGCTATTTTCTCAGATAAAGCTAGCACACTGCATTGTTGCACAAATGGTTTCGGAAAATGTTAAACGTCATGGTATTGACGCTAGGCAAGAATTAGATAGATACTTTAACTCTCCTGATTATCTTATATACAGTATCTTAAAAGGGGAGCGCCACTTAGAAGAATATAACTGGGAAAAAGAAAGAGAATTAAAGGAATTAGATATTAAGCACCTAATTGATGGATGCACCCAAGAAAGTGTGTTAAAAATCATCCAAATCTGTGCAGAGTTTGAAAAATACGATCCTGAAAATACATGGGACATTAAAGAAGGATTACAGTATGGATTCATTTGTTTATCCAGTAATAGAGAATTATTTAAATATGCAGTTGACATTTATTTAGCTAATAATACGCCGATTAATTTATACCCAGACTCCATAATAATTAAGCTTTTTGAAATTGTTGGTAATGAGACAACTTATAAAATAATAAATAATGTTGAATATGATCAAAAAAATAATTGGCAATTCTCTTTTTACAAAAATCTTCCTCTAGATGTCATATCAAGACAATATGTAGAGAATTTATATACTTTTTTACATATGAACGAAGGCAAAGTAACCTCCGCGCCATATAGAGATCTCAATTTTCTTGATAATTACTTGGCATATGATTCTGATATATTTATTAAAGCCAGTAGAATTATTGTGAAAAAGTTTGATTACTCACCATTCATGTTTTCAATTTATTTTGGATTAATGTTTAACTTACATTCAACTAACCCAGAAACCTTAATTGATCGATATAAAAATGATTGGAAATTATTAAAAGAAATTTATTTTAAAATGCTTTCGTATGATAAAAATGAGGATTATGGTGGAACTTATTTGATTCAATTCATAAAGCACGATCCTTTGTTTATTGAGGAATATACAGCATTTATATTAGCAAATAGAGAATCATGGTTCCATAATAATGAAGAACGAATATCTGCAATATGGGATTGCGAAAATTACCTCGAACTCGCGGATCAAATTGTTGGTAAATGCGATAAATATTCAAATATTGATGATATGTGGCCGATTTCATATTTTATCAAAAATATTTTTAAATGTAGGAACAAAATTGAAATACGGTCCAGAAACCAGGATATATGGATTTCTCATTTTATAGATTGTAATTATGGCAATTCAAATTTAATAGAATTAATATTTTCTTCGATTACAGATATTTCTAATGAACGAAGGAAAGCTCATATTCTCCATTTGATAAGATTAAATCCAGACCCAGAACTATTTATTAATCTGGATATTGAACATCATGTTTCAAGTTGGAGCGGTAGTTTAATTCCACATCTTGAAGAAAGAATAAATTTCTTAGAATCACTATTACCAGAACTTAGCGGATTAACATATTTAAAGCATAAACAAAGGATAGACAGAAATATCGCTGAGCTACGGCGTAGAATTGAGCAAGAAGAAGTTTATGAGGTGCTTAGAGATAGATAAAAGATTATTAAATTAGCGGCTTTGCGGAGTCAAAGCAATGTTTCAGAGAGAACAAGCAAAAATACAGGGATCTTATCAAAAGCGTCCGGCAAGATATATTGATAAAAGTGTTAATGCTGATCTAATACCAGGCCAGATGCTGGCAAAAAATAGTTATAGCCGGGGGGCAGCGTATCATGTAGGAGCAATATTGAAGTTCCAAGAATACATGATTTGTTAAGACTATCAGAAAAGGCGGGTCTTAATCCTTCCGATGAGCAAGCCGATTTAATGGATCTTATTACAAGCTTTAGCATTGCTGCCCGCTATCCGGATTATAAGCAAAGTTTCTACAAGAAATGCACTCCAGAGTTCACGAGCGCGAGTATAACTGCGATTAAGGAGTTGAGAGAATGGCTTCTGACAATACTGGAAAAGAAATAACTGCCATTGCCAAAGAATATGCTGATAGAGTAAAAAAGGAACTTAAGGTTGACTCAATTTACTTATTTGGTTCCTTTATTAACGGCAGTTCTGACAATGATAGTGATATTGATATTGCAGTAATATCTGAAGAGTTTTCCGGGGACTTGATTGAGGATACCATGAAACTTATGAGGATTCGCAGGAAAGTAAACACTCGAATAGAACCGCATCCTTTGTGCAAAGGCAATCCCTTTATTAAAGAAGTAATAGCCGGGGGGCTGCGTATCGAGTAGAAGCAGGAAAAGATCCGGCGCTTAAGCCAGGCGGCCAAAGTCAAAAGATATTAAAAACGCGTGATATTATAAGAAATCTAATGATTATTTAAAATCATTGCCCGTAACAAAAAATAAAAGTCAAAGAAGGTCAAATATCGAATTTGAACCTTCTTTTTTATGGAGGTATAAATAAACTATAGAAAGTTAATCATTAATAAAGGCTGCTGAATTGTCAGCAAAGGGAGGGGTTGACGATGTAGCGGCAAAATTTTCAGCAGGTTTTTGGAATAAAAACCAATAACTGATGAAAGAATAAAAAATACGGAGGTGTTTTTAATGTTTGACTTGACCCCGTTTGGAAGAAGGAATTCTCTGGCGCAAAGAAACCGCAATCTGTTTGACATTGATGACGTTTTCGAGAGTTTCTTCAATGATAGATTCTTCCCGACCTTGTACAGCAACAGTGCGCAGATGAAAGTGGATATAAAGGAAACTGAAAAGGAATATGTCCTGGAAGCCGAGCTGCCTGGGATCAGCAAGGATGAAGTAAAGGTTGAGATCGATGACGACCGGATAACCATCACAGCACAGAAAAATGAGCAGGCGGAAGAGGAAAAGGACAATTATATCCGCAAGGAAAGAAGTTACAGAGCCATGACCAGGTCCTTTGCCATACACGATATAGATGCCGAAAACATCAAGGCGAAATATGACAACGGGATACTTTGTATAACACTGCCCAAGCAAGAACAAAAGTCAGTTAAAGGCAAACAAATCGATATCAATTAATTTCAAATAAATCCCCCCCCTCAAAGGCTTGAATGACTGATCCACAGCATTCAAGCTTATTTTTTTGCCTTCATACAGATATGCCCTGCCCGGCAGGAAATATCTTTGCTGCCGGAGAAATATGCCGGTAGTAGATAATTCCTGAAAGGAGACTGACCGGCCATGCCGCTTAAAATAGTCCGCCATGATATAACCAAAATGGAAGTTGACGTTATCGTCAATGCTGCCAATACAGCCTTGAAAAGGGGAGGGGGAGTATGCGGCTCGATCTTCTCCGCAGCCGGAGCTGATAAATTGCAGGCGGAATGTGACCGCATCGGCAGGTGCAATGTCGGTGAGGCTGTGATCACCAGCGGCTATGACCTGCCGGCCGGATACATCATTCATACCGCCGGCCCGGTCTGGCACGGAGGCAGTTCCGGCGAAGCACAGCTGCTGCGCAGCAGCTATCGCAACTCCCTTAAGCTCGCACTTAAGCATAAATGCCAGTCCATTGCCTTCCCCCTGATCTCATCCGGAATCTACGGCTATCCCAAAGACCAGGCTCTGCAGATCGCCATCGCCGCCATCGGCGAATTCCTGCTGGAGCATGAAATGATGGTCTACCTGGTAGTGTTTGATAAAGATTCCTATGTATTAAGCAAAAAACTATTTACCGCCATCGAAAAATATATTGACGACAACTATGCTGCCGTGCGGTTTAAAAGAGAGCGCCGCCGGGTCATGGAGCGTTATGAGGAGCGGGGGCTTGAAAAGATCCCAACCTATCCGATAACAGCATTTGATACTGTCTGCGAAAACATTTCCCCACTCGCAGCAGACAGCAGCCTGGACGATATCATCGGTCACCTGGATGAAACATTTTCCCAAATGCTGCTGCGGCTGATCGATGAAAAAGGCATGACCGACGTACAGACCTACAAGCGGGCCAATATAGACCGCCGGGTATTTTCCAAAATCCGCGGCAACCAGGAATACAAACCCGGCAAACCCACCGCCATAGCTTTTGCCATCGCCCTTAAGCTTAACCTGGACCAGACCCGCGATTTGCTGGGCAAAGCCGGCTACGCCCTTTCCCACAGCAGCAAATTTGATGTTATCATCGAGTACTTTATCAATAGCGGTAACTTCGATATCAACGAAATCAACGAAGCCCTGTTCTATTACGACCAGGCGCTGCTGGGAGCATAAATGTCGCCTGCCGGGCGACCAAAAACCAGGCCATGATTGTTATCCTTGAATCATCAAACCAAGGAGGATAACAAAAATGAAAGCAAACCTGACCGAATTAGTATTTATCCTGGACAAAAGCGGCTCCATGGCCGGACTGGAATCAGACACCATAGGCGGCTACAACGCCATGCTGAAAAAACAGCAGCAGCAGCCCGGCGAAGCCATCGTCACCACCGTGCTTTTCGACGACAAATATGAACTGCTCCACGACCGCATCAACATCAAAGGCATCAGGCCCATCACCGACCAAGACTACTATGTCGAAGGCTGCACCGCCCTTTTAGACGCGGTCGGCAAAACCATCAAAAAGATCGACAACGCCCAGCGTCACACCGAAGAAGCCGAACGGGCCGAAAAAGTAATGTTCGTCATTACTACCGACGGCCTGGAAAACGCCAGCAAAGAATACAGCTACGATAAGATAAAGGCCATGGTGGAAGAACAGAAGGAAAAGTACGGCTGGGAATTCATCTTCCTGGGCGCCAACATCGATGCCGTCAAAACCGCCGGCAGAGTCGGCATCGGCGCCGACCGGGCCGCCAACTACCATCCCGACAGCGCCGGCACCAGCTTAAATTTCACAGCAGTCAGCGACGCCGTCAGCGAGATCAGAGCCAATAAGAACTTGTCCCCCGCCTGGAAACACAGGATCGACGAAGACTTTAAGAGTCGGGGGAAGAAGAACGGACCGAAAAAGTAATCGAGAAAGCTATTGTAAGGCAGGGTGCAAGCCCTGCTTTGCTATAGAAAAGGGCAGACAAAAAGGATAGCAAAAAGTTTACTCACAGGTATAGATAGTTTTCTCACTTTGATATTCATGAATCCACATTTGTTTGAAATCTTCCAGCCACACAGAACAAGTGTAATGATTGACGGATATTGTACACTATTCATCTTGCACTGCTACTTTTATTCCTGGCGTTTTCCCTGGTATCTCTAATATTCTATCGTGAATTAAGTCAACCTGAAGGTTTAGCGGTTGGCTTGTTAATTGCATTTTCAGCCTTTTGGATTTGGCGGGCAGTATGGCAGGTATTTTATTTTAAAGTGCCTCCGGGAACAGCCTCCGTACCGGTAATGAATTATGCACTACCTGTCGTGTTTGCACTGTTAGCGATGGCCTACATATTGCCATTGGCTCTCCAGCCCATAAATAAATAGACCGGTCATATTAAATTACAATAAATCCCTTGCTTTTTCAGAGTTCGGGATTTATTTTTTGCATTTATAAAGGGCTGCGCACTAATCACTTAGTGCCATAGCCCCTGGCTAAGTTAAACTCTGGGAAGTTTTAATAAAGAGAAGTGTAATCTAGAAATGTAAAGATTTTCAAAAATATTGTCAACTAAAAAAGGAAGAGAGATTAAATAGTAGAATATTTTAACAATCTAAGCGGTAATACAATCATAGCATCGACAGTTTGTCGAGTACGGAGCAGGGATAGCCATCTTTAGATATTATGTAAAGCGCAAGCGTCCAAGAGGGTTATATAATCATCTGTTATTGGACAGTGGCGGTCGGGCAAGAGCCCTTGGCGATTTCCCGAAGTTTATAGTAATTTTCTAACAAGGATATTATGGCAGTTTAATAGAGGTTCATATGGTAATGAATGTAATATCAATCTCTATTTTTGTATTGTTATGCAGGATGTTGTGCTCTTGTGTAGAATGGCAATATATAGAAGAAAAGTTATAGGAAGTGAAATTGTGGCCGGAAAGCAAATAGAACAATACGATCACAAGGGAAAAACAAGGGTTAATAATCCGCCGGTAGGACTGGTTACACCAGATACTGATAAAGATGCTGCTAAGAAAAACTATGCGTATGATCCCCATTTAGATCCGGCATTGCAGTTTGATAAAGAAGATTTTAGATGAGATAGACCTAGAGGCTTTGGAACAATAGACTGGTCATTTGTGATTTGTTATTGAGATAGGGTGTTTAGGGATACATAAGGGGTCATGAACATGGCAGAGAAAAATCAAATAGAACATAATTCCAATATATTAAAAGATATATTTCCAGATGCTAGTACTATCTTTTCATTTTCCCCAAGTACAGTGAATCAAATTAAAGATGACTGTATGGTTGTAGTTGATACTAACGCATTATTGGTGCCGTATACGGTTAGTAAAAGTAGTCTTGATACAATAAAAGATACCTATGCCCGATTAATTGATAATAAACAACTCTTTATTCCTGGACATGTTGCTCGAGAATTCGCAAAAAATCGGGCAGAAAAGATAAAGGAGCTATATCATCAATTATCCAGTTCACGAAGTAAGCAACCTCAGCTTTTGCCAGGCAACTATCCTTTATTGGCTTCATTGCAGGAGTACAACGAGGTTGTGAATATAGAAAAGCAAATAAATGAATTGCTTAGACAGTATAGGAAATCCATAGAACAAATTTTGCAGCATATTCGTACTTGGTCTTGGGATGATCCTGTTAGCAGTATTTATAGCCAGTTATTTAATGGTAGTGTAATTTGCGACCCGGATTTTAAGCAAGAAATCATTGATGTAGATTTAAAATGGAGAAATGATTACAAAATTCCACCCGGTTATAAGGATGGTAGCAAATCTGAAAATGCAATTGGAGATCTTCTTATCTGGCATACAATTTTACATGTTGGTCAAGAACACAAAAAGCCCATAATTTTTGTTTCCGGTGATGAAAAAGCAGATTGGTGGTATCATAGCGATACTGACAACCTTTTTCCGCGCTATGAACTTGTAGATGAGTATAGGAGAAAATCAGGAGGTTATTCATTTCAAATTGTAAAGTTTTCAACATTTCTTGACATATATGGTGCCAGTGCAAAAGCAGTGGAGGAAGTTAGAAATGAAGAACTAAGAAGTATGGTTCAACGGGCTGGCAGAGTTAACCGGGCAAGCAATAATTCCTTATTTTATGTAGTAAAGGAGGCGGTTTTAGACTTTATTGTAAATAAATATCAAGCCGCTGAAATCATTACTGGCAGAAACGAAGTGCCAGATATTATAGTTAAATATTCTACCTTGGGAAAAATAGGAGTTGAGATAAAATCATATTTTAAAGAATCATTAAGCTTCACTGAACGGAAGATGCTTAGGAACATAGCCAGATATGGCCAGGAAAGAATAAACATGGGCGATTTTGATAATTTCATAATAGCACTAGCTGGCTTGCCAAATCCTTTCCAAAAGGATATTGTAAGGTCTATTAAGAACTTTGGGGTAAATGTTTTATTAATTGGTTTATCCGAAGAAGGGAATGTTATAGATGTTCAGGAGGGTTAAATTGGCTATTTACCGAAGTACTGATTATATGTGTTGAATACAAAACATTAGATATAAATAAAGTCATCATTCTTAGTTTAATCAAAATGGGGATGATATAAAAAATAAACAGGAATTGAAAGGAAGTGAGCAGGTGATCCGGTCACTATATATCGATAACTTCAAAGCCTTTAATGATTTCACTTTAGAATTAAAGCCATTAACCGTATTAATCGGAACTAATGGAAGTGGGAAGACAACGATTCTACAGGCCTTGGATCTAATGGCCAATTTTACCAAAATGGACATGGATGCCTATTTGGAAAAAAGAAATTGGAAACCATCCGAGCTAAAATCCAAGACTAATAAAAAACTTCATATGACATTTAAAATCTTATTTAATTTGGATGCTGATGATATCGAATGGACATTTGTATTAAATCCCGTGAAGGCCAAAGAAAAAATATATGTCATCAGCGAAGAGATTATAAATAAGACTAACCAAATGGTATTGTTGTCGGTTGACTCACAAGGGATTAGCCGGTTCAATTTCCAGCAAAACCTGGTAGAAAAATTTCCTCCCTTAAATATGACGAGTTCGTTTTTAAAAAATATCGATGTCCAGAGGGATAAGGCTAAATTCCCTGAGCTGGTAGCTTTAATCGAATTTATGGCTGCCTCCGATTCCTTTGAGCTATTGTCTACCGAAAAAATGAGAAGGAGCAGCCGAGGAGAAACGGATACGATAGGTATGGGTGGGGAGAAATTAGCTGCTTTTATTCATGGCTTACAGCCAGAGCAGAGAAGAAATATATCCCAGCGTTTACAAAACTATGTGCCATTTATCAATGATGTGGATACTGAAGTAAAGGGTCGCCCTGGGTGGATTGAAGTCAAGGTTGCTGAGAATTTTCCTGCGGAAGATAAGTCGGTTACGATCGGCCCTGCTCATATAAGCGATGGTACTTTACGGATGCTGGCCATTTCTGCGTTGCAGGAAACAGATAAGACTTCAGGAATGGTCTTGCTGGACGAGATTGAAAACGGTATCAATCCGCATATCGCAGATAAAATGGTAAATGATTTGATAGAACGAACCACGGGTAAGCAGCGGCAAATAATCGTTACTACTCATAGTTCAGTTATGTTGGATTATTTTCCGGCCGACAGCATTGTTTTTGTCTGGCGCAATGGAGATGGAGTAGTTCATAATCAGGCCCTATTTGAGAACCCGGACCTACATTCCCAGTTGGAGTATATGTACCCGGGAGAAGTTTGGCTTAATATGGACGAAAGAGATATTGTTGCAAAATTGTTGGGAGAAATTAAAAATGGCTAGAAAAGTTTTGCTGTGTGGAGAAGGCCCAACCGATTGCGGAAAGCAGAAGTTTGGTTCAACTGAATGGGAAGAAGGACCGGTGCAGCCTATAATAATGAAATTAGTAAACGGTGATATTGAATTTGCTTATACGACCAAGGAAGAAGTTAAAGGCAAGAAAATTCAGCGAAGAACTGGCGCAAAGGTAACCGGGCATGGTGCCAAATCTTATAAGTTATGTATGATTGCGGAGGAACGAAAGGATATAGATAATATAATCTGCTATGTTGATGCTGATCGGGAGCATGGTTCCCGCAAAAGTAAACGGGAATCGAAAAAGCGGCTGCAAGAGATTTACAGCCAAATAAGCAATGGTTTTCAGCAGTTTAGCGCTGCAAGAAGCCATAATTCCATACCAATGGTTCCACTTAAAATGATTGAATCATGGTTGTTGGCCGATGATCAAGCATTTGCCCAATGTTTTGAAAGCTCTCCTGCAAATCCAGTTTTACCCGGACAGCCCGAGTTGATATGGGGGGATGAAAATAACCCTTCCAGCAACCACCCGAAAAATTATCTTAAGAGAGTATTGGAGCAATATAACCAGGAGGCAAATAGAGACACATTTAAAAGCATTGCGGAGGAGATAGATATTGATGCCTTAAGAGAAAGATGCCCATTGAGTTTTGAAATATTTTATCAGGATATAAAAGCTATTTGCTAGACAACTTCTTTTAAATTCTTAAAGAACTTATTACTTTGCCGTTCTTCCACGCCGGAAATCCTTCATCATGGCGGTAACATCATCCTCGTTCTTCAGTCCGGCACGTTCCGCTTCTCCGGCGAATGCGGCCTGTGCTTCTTTAAGGGCCGCCATTGAAGAATTCAGGATATATATCTTTCCAGCCTCTTCAACGAACAAAACCTTGTCACCTTCCTTGACGCCCAGCTTTCGGCGGATACTAACGGGAATGGTGATTTGTCCCTTCGAGGTTATCTTTGCAAGCTCCATTTGTTATCATTCCTTTCGCGTTTAATGCAATCCTTACTTTCCTTACATTAATAGTATACGCGAACTGAGCGGAAAATATTAATAGATTCTTCAAAAGTTAATGCTGCTCTAATACCAGGCCGGATGCTGGCAAAAAAATAGGCCACCTTATATTGCCTGCCGCTTTGCATCTGTTATAGTAGGACCTTCATATTTAAAATTAATAGACTAGTCTTGAAAAATCATGTTATCACATGCCAGACCCTCATGTTACAGCATGAGGAAACTATCATGTTACAGCATGAGGAAACTATCATGTTACAGCATGAGGAAACTATCATGTTACAGCATGAGGAAACTATCATGTTGCAGCATGAGGAAACTATCATGTTGCAGCATGATGGAGGAGAAGCTTCGGAACTTAGAGCAACCGTTTATACAACAATCGCTAAAGAAATATAAAGAAAATATAAAGAAAGATTAAAGAAAGGCAGTAATTTTTGAGATGAGATAATTATCTGCCAGGATAAGAGGCACATTTTCCTTTTGCCCGAGAAACTATTTTACATCGAAGTGGACAAAAAATATTCAAACCTATCAGGCCAGCGATGCCGTCAGTGAGATCAGGGCCAGCAAAAACCTGTTCCCTGCCTGGAAAGACAGAATCGACGATGATTTTAGGAGCCGGGGGAAGAAGGGAGATGTGGTTAGTGATTAAAAATTTAAAAGGGAAATAAGGTGAAATATAACAAATAATTAATAAAAATAGAAAAATTTAAAAAAACGCTTTCCCTTAATATATATTTTGTGTTAATATAATCCATAGGGAGTACCATACCCTGAACCTGCGGGTTGCTGCAATAAGGTAGCAAACCGCAAAGCTCTGATAGCCCAACTTTGTTGGGCTATCATCTTTAATTGGTTAGTTGGGGAGGAGGATCAATATGAATTACCGTCTGGGTTTGGATATTGGGATCACTTCTGTTGGTTGGGCAGTCTTGGAACACGATTCATCTGAAGAACCATTTCGCATTGCTGATCTGGGAGTAAGAATTTTTGACCGGGCTGAACATCCCAAGGATGGATCAGCATTGGCACTGCCAAGAAGAGAAGCACGAAGTTCACGTCGCAGAATCCGCAGACACCGGCACCGTTTAGAAAGAATCAAAGCACTTCTGGAAAGTCAGGGAATTATAACAATTGAAAAGCTGCAGGAAGTATACCATGGTTCAAAGGAATTAACAGATATTTATGAACTGCGCTGTTTGGGACTTGATAATTTGCTGACACAGGAAGAATGGGCAAGGGTTTTAATTCACCTGGCGCAGAGAAGGGGTTTTAAATCAAACAGGAAAAAAGAAATTAAAGAAAATAAAAAAGAAAAAAACGAAGATGGGAAACTACTGGCTGCAGTTAGAGATAATCAAGCTTTAATGCAAGAAAAAAATTATAGAACAATTGGTGAAATGTTTTATCGCGATGATAAATTCTCTCTGAATAAACGAAACAAATCTGAATTATACAGTCATACGGTAGGGCGTGAACAGATCCTGGATGAAATTGCCCAGCTATTCACAGCACAGAGGAGGTTAGGCAATTCTTATGCGGGTGAGAAAGTTGAACAACTCTACACAGATATTGTATCCCGACAAAGGTCTTTTGATGAAGGACCAGGAACGCCAAGCCCTTATGCAGGCAACCTGATTGAAAGAATGAGAGGCAAATGCACTTTTGAAAAAGAAGAACCGAGAGCAGCAAAGGCCTGTTATTCATTTGAGTTATTTAACCTGTTGCAAAAGATAAACAGTTTAAGAATTGATGATAAAAATTCCGCCAGCAGACCGCTCAATAAAGAAGAACGCCAACTGTTGATTCAGTCAGCTCATGAGAAAGCAGATATAAAGTATACCGATTTGCGCAAAAAGCTACAATTATCACCAGAGCAAAGATTTAACACACTCTCATACGGACGGGATGATGTTGAAGAAATAGAGAAAAAGAATAAGTTTAACTATTTGAAAGCCTATCATGATATACGCATAGCATTGGATAAAGTCAGTAAAGGAAGGATCAAACAGTTACCAGTTGAACATATTGACATGATAGGCGAAATCTTGACGCTGTATAAGAATGAAGACCGAATAACAAGCAAATTAAGAAAAACGGGATTAACAGAATATGATATTGAGGAATTATTGTCATTATCTTACAGCGGGTTTGGCCGTCTTTCTCTAAAAGCGATAAAAAATATTTTGCCGTATCTGCAGGAAGGACATATTTATTCTGAAGCATCGACCTTAGCTGGATATAATTTCCGCGGGCATGATAATGTTGTTAAGCAAATGTATTTGCCGGCAAATAACGAGCAGTTACAGGATATCACCAATCCTGTTGTCAGAAGAGCGGTTTCTCAGACAATTAAGGTAATAAACGCTGTTATTAGAAAATATGGCAGTCCTCAACTAATATGCATTGAATTATCACGGGAAATGGGCAAGAACTTTTTTGACCGCAAAAGAATTGAAAAACAAATAAAAGAAAATACAGATTTAAATGATGCCGTGCGCAATAAAATCATTGAATACGGACATTTGAATCCAACAGGTTTGGATATAGTAAAAATGAAATTATGGCAGGAACAGGATGGCAGATGTGCCTATTCAGGAGAGCCAATTTCCATACAGGATCTATTTGATGCAGGTATAGCAGATGTTGACCATATAATACCTTATAGTGTGTCCTTCGATGACAGTTATGCCAACAAGGTTCTGGTAAAGAGCAGCGAGAACAGACAAAAGGGTAATCTTCTGCCTTTGGAATATATGAAAAATAACCCAAATAAACAAGAAAAATTTATTGTTTGGGTAAACACAAACGTAAGAAACTTCCGTAAACAACAAAGATTACTGAAAAAAACCATAACCGAGGAAGACCGTAATAAATGGAAAGAAAGACAGCTAAACGACACCAAGTATATATCCCGTTTTATGCTGAATTATATTAGGGATTATCTGGAATTTGCTCCTGCAGAAAATATTGGCAAGCGGAAAGTTATATCTGTCAATGGCAATATCACTGCTTATATGCGGAAAAGATGGGGCTTAAAAAAAGACCGCCTGGCAGGAGACCTTCATCATGCCCAGGATGCAGTAGTAGTAGCCTGTGTAACTGAAGGAATGATACAGAAAATAACCCGCTACAGCCAATATTGTGAAGCAAAAAACAACCGCAGTCATTTTGTTGATTATGAAACCGGCGAAGTAATAGACACACTGCGGAACAGGTTCGGGGCAGACTTTGTCGAACCCTGGGACAACTTCAAAATTGAAATGGTAAGCCGTTTAAGTGATGACCCAGCCTTAAGAATAGATGCTTATAAACTTGATAATTATCTGGATTTAAAAGATATCAAGCCAATCTTTATTTCCCGTATGCCCAATCGAAAAAATAAAGGGGCTGCACATCAGGAAACAATCAGGAGTTCGCGTTTGACTGGAGAAGGATTGGTTGTTTCAAAAATTAACATTACAAAACTTAAGCTTGACGCGGACGGTGAGATAGCTAATTATTACAATCCCAAAAGCGATATGAGATTATATAATGCACTAAAAAATCGCTTGCAGCAATTTAACGGCAACGGAGAAGCAGCCTTCAAGGAACCAGTTTATAAACCGGCAGCACCAGGTAAGACAATTTCACCGGTTAAAAAAGTAAAGGTTATCGACAAAAGTAATTTAAATGTTGCAGTAGGCAAGGGAGTCGCTGCAAACGGAGATATGCTGAGAATTGATGTATTTAAAAAAGGAGATGGATATTATTGGGTGCCGATATATGTGGCAGATACAGTTAAGGAGACCTTGCCTAATAAAGCATGTGTACATTCCAAACCATATGAATTGTGGAAGGAAATGGATGACAATGACTTTATTTTCAGCCTTTATCCTAACGACTTGATCAGATTTATACCAAATAACGGCGAGGAAGCCTTCATGTATTACATTAAGGCAGGGATTTCTACTGCATCAATAACCGTTGAATCGCATGACAGATCCCAGTCAATTCCCAGTTTGGGAGTAAAAACCCTGAAAATTCTTGAAAAATGGAATGTGGATGTTTTGGGCAACCGTACACTGGTGAAAAATGAAAAACGCCAGTACTACCCAGGCCAAACTACGAGGTGATTTCAAATAGCTTATCGTAATATTGTACTGACACAAAATGCCATGGTTAAAAGCAAGGATAATCAGTTGAGTATAATGCTGGAATTCGACGATGAAACCCAGTTGGTTCCAATAGAAGATATCAACAGTTTGTTGATCGAAACTGAAAAAGTACAAATAAGCAGTCATGCTTTAAGAGAACTGGCAGTTAACGGAACGGTTGTCTATTTTTGCGATGAACAGCATATGCCTTGTGGAGTTCTGCTGCCGCTAAATTCCCATTCCCGCCAGTTAAAAGTTTTACAAATGCAGTTAGATATGAAAAGACCATTAAAAAAGAGGTTATGGCAGCAAATAGTACAACAGAAGATATTGAATCAAGCTGAATGCCTGAGAATTTGCGAAAGAGATGGACATGAAAAACTTGTTTCCATGGCTAAAAGAGTGCAGTCTGGCGACAGCACATATGTTGAAGCTCAGGCAGCATCCCAGTATTTCAAATTGCTTTTTGGAGATAAGTTCAGACGAAAAAACAAACCATCAGGCAAAAATACTGATATAATAAATGGTTCTCTTAATTACGGATATTCAATACTTCGTGCGGCAATCGCGAGAAATTTAACAGTATACGGTTTTGAACCATCTATGGGGATATTTCATCACAGCGAGACAAATCGTTTTAACCTGGCTGATGATTTATTGGAGCCTTTCAGGCCAATAGTGGATTTATTCACAGCTCAAAATATAAAAGGTGATGTTCTGACTCCGGAGAATAAACGACAGCTTTTTAACCTGCTTAATATGGACACCAAATCTGGCAATGAACAACATAGTGTTATGTATGCCATGGAGAGGACTGTTAAAAGTTTGGCAAAAGTATGCCGTGATAACGGCGGCAATTTAATATTGCCGGTTTTATATCCGTTGAGAATACATCGTTATGAGTAACAGATTTATGCGTGTAATGGTATTTTTTGATCTGCCGGTCACAACAAAAAAGGACAGAAAAGTAGCTACGGATTTTAGAAAGTTTCTTATTAAAGACGGTTATTATATGGTTCAGTTTTCGGTTTATGCCAGAGTCTGCAACGGGTTGGATGCTGCAGAAAAACACATTAAAAGACTGGAAATAGCGGTGCCTGATTCCGGCTCAGTAAGAGCGATGATTGTAACCGAAAAGCAGTATGAATCAATGTATGTTTTAACCGGTAAGCTCAAAAAAGAAGAAAAACCATTTACTTATAAGCAGATGACCATTTTTTAAAAAAAATAAAGGAAAATTAAAAAAATGCTAATAATTTTATTGAAAAAAAACAGACGAAAATCCCCGATAAGTATTAATTATCGGGGATTCGCGCAGGAGATAAAATACCATACCTTGAACCTGCAGGGAACTACAACTCGGTTGAATGTAGGGTTTGCGGTACCGAGAAAATACCATACCTTGAACCTGCAGGGAACTACAACTAAAAAATATTGCTGATCGCTTAGTTAGATAAAATACCATACCTTGAACCTGCAGGGAACTACAACACCTTTGTGTTCCTCTGTAAACTTTTGTTCAAAATACCATACCTTGAACCTGCAGGGAACTACAACACGAGATGTTATGAGTTATTATATTTTGACAAAATACCATACCTTGAACCTGCAGGGAACTACAACAACACGCAGATGGCTCTTAGCCAGCGCCAGAAAATACCATACCTTGAACCTGCAGGGAACTACAACCGATTGGGATTTTGCCTTGTGCGTCCCTCTAAAATACCATACCTTGAACCTGCAGGGAACTACAACTGATCATTACCTGCGTCTTTGCCAGCTCTGAAAATACCATACCTTGAACCTGCAGGGAACTACAACGCAGCATTAAGCCGGGCAGCCGCATTTACGAAAATACCATACCTTGAACCTGCAGGGAACTACAACGTCCATTTACCTTTGTCTACCTGAGTGCTGAAAATACCATACCTTGAACCTGCAGGGAACTACAACCGTCATGATGCTTTCCGGTGATCGGGAAGCAAAATACCATACCTTGAACCTGCAGGGAACTACAACGTTGGAATGCGATACAATGCCGCTTTCAAAAAAATACCATACCTTGAACCTGCAGGGAACTACAACTATGTGCCAACTGCTTTAATCAAAAAAACCAAAATACCATACCTTGAACCTGCAGGGAACTACAACTAGAAGGTTACTGGGATTATATGAATGATGAAAATACCATACCTTGAACCTGCAGGGAACTACAACAGGAAGCCTATGCGGCCATGTAATCAGCAAGAAAATACCATACCTTGAACCTGCAGGGAACTACAACATAGTCATGCTTACCCCTCCTTAACCTTGTAAAATACCATACCTTGAACCTGCAGGGAACTACAACGCATTGCAAGCTCAATTCAAGATTTTGTAATAAAATACCATACCTTGAACCTGCAGGGAACTACAACTTTAACGGAAGCAACCTTTAAAGAATATCAAAAATACCATACCTTGAACCTGCAGGGAACTACAACTACGTGTTTCCAGTTGTCGTTTTCAATCACAAAATACCATACCTTGAACCTGCAGGGAACTACAACTAAGATGCTCGACTGGGTTCCATTCTTCTGAAAATACCATACCTTGAACCTGCAGGGAACTACAACTCTTTACTACGGCGGGAGATGATCCAGACAAAAATACCATACCTTGAACCTGCAGGGAACTACAACGCGGCGGTTGATTACTGCCGAACAGATGTAAAAATACCATACCTTGAACCTGCAGGGAACTACAACTGTTGGTGTTAATAAAAGATTACTGCCACCAAAATACCATACCTTGAACCTGCAGGGAACTACAACTACTACTGGCAGTCAGACTTTGAGGATGCGAAAATACCATACCTTGAACCTGCAGGGAACTACAACGCTAATGCAGGAACTACCTTTTGCCCTACTAAAATACCATACCTTGAACCTGCAGGGAACTACAACTACTGACTGGCTAGATCCATGATCTCTTTTAAAATACCATACCTTGAACCTGCAGGGAACTACAACCGACAGTTAGCCTCATACATACCTCCATTTAAAATACCATACCTTGAACCTGCAGGGAACTACAACAAACAATTGCAAACAGATTCCCTCGAGAAAAAAATACCATACCTTGAACCTGCAGGGAACTACAACGCACTCATCTTCGCCTTGACAAACCCTTTTAAAATACCATACCTTGAACCTGCAGGGAACTACAACCCGTGACCCGGACGTGCTGCTGGATCTCATCAAAATACCATACCTTGAACCTGCAGGGAACTACAACTCAGACATAGAAGGTAAAAAGATTTATAGTAAAATACCATACCTTGAACCTGCAGGGAACTACAACCAGGAAGCCGATTATATCGTTCGTGAAGAAAAAATACCATACCTTGAACCTGCAGGGAACTACAACTATAATTTTCCTTATAATTATCCCAACTAGAAAATACCATACCTTGAACCTGCAGGGAACTACAACACAATTTCTCATCCTAAAACAAGGAAGCCCAAAATACCATACCTTGAACCTGCAGGGAACTACAACGGTTGTTCACATGATTCATTTTTTGTCAAAAAAATACCATACCTTGAACCTGCAGGGAACTACAACCTTTCTTTCAGTATGAAATCAATAGTTGGTAAAATACCATACCTTGAACCTGCAGGGAACTACAACAAGGTGGAGATGCACGAAAAAGCTTTTTCTAAAATACCATACCTTGAACCTGCAGGGAACTACAACCCTGTTGAGCTTTACGATCACGTTTGAGTCAAAATACCATACCTTGAACCTGCAGGGAACTACAACCATAACAATACTCATGACCAAAGATTGATTAAAATACCATACCTTGAACCTGCAGGGAACTACAACTATTTCTAACTTATCATTTAATTTTATTGCAAAATACCATACCTTGAACCTGCAGGGAACTACAACTCCTTTTTGCTGTAATTCTTTATTAAGTTTAAAATACCATACCTTGAACCTGCAGGGAACTACAACCCTTCCCCGGTGTAGTAATCATACGCCTGGAAAATACCATACCTTGAACCTGCAGGGAACTACAACGCCAAGGACTTCAATATAAAACAATCCAACAAAATACCATACCTTGAACCTGCAGGGAACTACAACCACAAAAGCATCATATATAATACCAGTATCAAAATACCATACCTTGAACCTGCAGGGAACTACAACGACCAATGTGATAACCGGGATGTCATACTGAAAATACCATACCTTGAACCTGCAGGGAACTACAACCAGCGCCAGTGGTATTAGCTCTGCTTTTGTAAAATACCATACCTTGAACCTGCAGGGAACTACAACTTATAATCATTACAAATAAACAACCAATATCAAAATACCATACCTTGAACCTGCAGGGAACTACAACTTGCATTTCAGTCCCGGTTTTTGCCACTCCAAAATACCATACCTTGAACCTGCAGGGAACTACAACGATGGACAGACTAGTAATAAATGGTAGATTAAAATACCATACCTTGAACCTGCAGGGAACTACAACCCAGCGTTAAGTGCATATAATATGCCGGCGAAAATACCATACCTTGAACCTGCAGGGAACTACAACGACCAGTCGCAGCATCTTATATTTCTTCCCAAAATACCATACCTTGAACCTGCAGGGAACTACAACTTGTCAAGCTTTTTTGTCAACGCATTTTTAAAAATACCATACCTTGAACCTGCAGGGAACTACAACCCCCAGCCCATTTCATACATCCAAAATTTCAAAATACCATACCTTGAACCTGCAGGGAACTACAACAAATACCGTATGCAGTTTTTCTTAAATGATAAAATACCATACCTTGAACCTGCAGGGAACTACAACAGGCGGAAACAGCAGGCAGACTGATGTGGTAAAAATACCATACCTTGAACCTGCAGGGAACTACAACTAACGGCACGACCATATCGCCGTGATTTTGAAAATACCATACCTTGAACCTGCAGGGAACTACAACGCCTATATGGCCTTTAATGAAAAATCCAAAAAAATACCATACCTTGAACCTGCAGGGAACTACAACGTCTAATGTTGTTGGCGATTGCGCTATCAAAAAATACCATACCTTGAACCTGCAGGGAACTACAACGCCGGTCAAACATCATATGTATCTATTATAAAAATACCATACCTTGAACCTGCAGGGAACTACAACCATAAGGAAGGTGAGAAAGTGAAGTTTAAAAAAATACCATACCTTGAACCTGCAGGGAACTACAACTCTGCGTAAACTGGGTTCCTTCGTCAAAAAGAAAATACCATACCTTGAACCTGCAGGGAACTACAACCCGTGTCACTTGCCCCCGGAATATCAGTCCAAAATACCATACCTTGAACCTGCAGGGAACTACAACGACAATGCTTACAAAATAGTATTAGCCAGCAAAATACCATACCTTGAACCTGCAGGGAACTACAACTGGAACAGGGACAAGGATATGCTTGAGATTAAAATACCATACCTTGAACCTGCAGGGAACTACAACTTTCTTTTTGTTCTAGGAAAAATTTGTGGAAAAATACCATACCTTGAACCTGCAGGGAACTACAACTCACGGCTACACCCTGCTGCGCAAAAGCACGAAAATACCATACCTTGAACCTGCAGGGAACTACAACTGTTAGAGACTGTCTTGGTTTAGTGAAAATAAAATACCATACCTTGAACCTGCAGGGAACTACAACTGCGCATTTTATCGTAGTATTTTGTGGGGAAAATACCATACCTTGAACCTGCAGGGAACTACAACGTCTGTCCTGGCACATAGTATGTGTGTTGGAAAATACCATACCTTGAACCTGCAGGGAACTACAACGTACGCCTGGATCTGGTAAGTCACTAAATGAAAATACCATACCTTGAACCTGCAGGGAACTACAACAAACAAGCTGCTGTTTATGGAGCTGCTGTCAAAATACCATACCTTGAACCTGCAGGGAACTACAACTGTATTTCGTCGAGCATTTTAGAGGCTATTAAAATACCATACCTTGAACCTGCAGGGAACTACAACTGAAAGGAAGCAAGACTTCGTAGCACGGCAAAAATACCATACCTTGAACCTGCAGGGAACTACAACTACCGGTGGACTCTCATAATCCGGATTATTAAAATACCATACCTTGAACCTGCAGGGAACTACAACGAATGCTGCGAAACTACCTATCAGGGCGTGAAAATACCATACCTTGAACCTGCAGGGAACTACAACAACCATTGTTATTATCGGTATGTCATATTGAAAATACCATACCTTGAACCTGCAGGGAACTACAACTCCTCCCCCATCCATGCCACCAAATAACCAAAAATACCATACCTTGAACCTGCAGGGAACTACAACATCAGCATAGGAATTGATGGTTAGCCTCCCAAAATACCATACCTTGAACCTGCAGGGAACTACAACCTTATCCCGCTTCCAATCGCCCATACTTCAAAAATACCATACCTTGAACCTGCAGGGAACTACAACTGAGTCTTAGGCCATTCCACTGGGCATTTAAAAATACCATACCTTGAACCTGCAGGGAACTACAACCCGGCGCGGCGGCCATCAATTTAATATCTTAAAATACCATACCTTGAACCTGCAGGGAACTACAACTCGCGATCGTACCTGGATCAGCAAACAACTCAAAATACCATACCTTGAACCTACAGGGAACTACAACTATCGTCTACCTATATCCTGTGAATATTAAAATGCCATGCCTTGAAACTTTTTAAAACTATAATCATAAATAGGAGTTAGGTAAAGATACAAAACTATTTATATAAAAATACCGAGTTTAGAACATAAAAGCAATTTCAACCTGGTTATTTAAGAATAGCCGTTAAAGCTGGAGAATCTTGAAATAAATTTATTACACCAGCCTTTACACTACCACGCATATTAAGTCCCGCCCTTGCGGTAGTCTTCGCCGGCTAATTTCACCCCTTTGCACATTTCAAATATCCTGGAGACGATGCGGGCACCGAGATTGTCTTCCAGTTCCTTTAAACTGCAGTTACTGGTCAGTATGGTGGTTTTCTGCATGCGGTAGCGCAGGTCGATGAGGGAGAAGAGCTGTTCTTCCCCCCAGTTGGTCGGATTCTCCGCGCCGATATCGTCAAAGATAATGATTTTGCATGTTTTTGCCTGGTCCAGCAGCCGTTTAGCCAGGTTTTTCAGATTCCTGATCGAATATGACTGGCGCATGGAACCCAGCAGATCAACGGTCGAGATCATGGCGCATGAATAACCTGCGTATTCCTGCTGGCCGTAGATGGGCATTTCACTGCTGGTGCAGCCAAAGCTGTCGAGATTGGATTCCACGATATGCCTTAAGACGGCAACCGAGAGATGAGTCTTCCCGGTCCCCACCGGCCCCTGTAAAAACAGTCCCCGGCCGTGCTTGAAAAAAGCCTGGGCATCGTCGGCATAGTCAGTACAGATCTGCAAAGCTTTTTCCTGTTCGGGACAGGTGGGATAATAATTGTCCAGGCGGGCGTCTGTAAACCGCGCCGGTATGCCGTATGTACCCCAGATATAATCAAGCTTATCTGTCGAAGAAGAAGTCGTACTCATCTTTATCACCTTCTTTCCGCGAGTAGATTTTAGAGCCGCTGTATTTGGCCAGCCTTTTGGCATTCAACACATCATATTGTTTCCGCAGCTTTTCGGCGCTTAGAATATTAGTGCGCCAGAAACTGTCATTCTGAGAAAATAATATTACCTGCTTAAGCTCATCAGGATCTCTTTCGTCAATACGGATAATTTTTTCCATAGTCTCAGCCCATTTAAATAAATCAGGTTTTTTAAAACCAGGCAGATGTTCCAGGATTTTGTTAAGAAGGAGTTGAGACAATTGAATATTAAGCAAGTCTTCACAAGAAGATATATTTTCTTTATATTTATTTAATACTTTCTTTAGGCCAGCTTCTGAAGCCCTTCCCTCTAAGCCTGATGCCGTGTCTGAGGTTGTACTGGAGTGCAACCCTGGGGTTGTACTGGAGTGCAACCCTGAGGTTATACCTGAGTGCAACCCTGGGGTTATACTGGAGTGCAACCCGTTGGTCCTGCCGGTTCTGATAAAATCCTGATAAAAATCTAAATCGATGCAGCTGTTATCCCACTGGGCAATATCAGGATTCAGGCTGTAAACAGTTTTGCTGCCGGGCTTCCTGCCAAGCCGGATGACGACATTTTTAGCCAGCAGCTCCTTCTGCTGTTTGGAAATATACGATTTGGAAGTACCGCAGACAAAAGCAAAATCGTTGAGGGAAACATCGGCAGAATCTTTTCCCCAGCCGAAACTGCGCCTGATCAGGTAATAGCACATATCCTTCTGCATGCTGCTTAAGTTTGAACAGATAAGAGCATCCAAAAAGACATTCGGTATGCGCGTAAAACCTTTCTCAACCCGGGCAACTGGTTTGTCGCTGTTCTGATTGGACAATTTTTCACCCCCTGAATTTATCATGAAAGACAATAACAATATAAATTTTCACGAAACAAGGTATGAGGCGGTAAATAATAATAATTAAATTATAAAATAAATGCAAGAAAATGTCAATAAAGGTAGACAATAATAAATATAGATAATAAAATATATATAGAATAAAAATGGGGGCAAAGGAAACTAATGGCTTGAATAACTTCAAAAGATATATTAAACAAAAAATGCCGGATAATCGGCAGGCTCGTCCTGTATGCCGGGGGATTCAAAAAGCGCCCAAAAAACATTCTGCCCAGATAAGCGGAGGTGATCATTATTTACCGTCGTATAGAAGATGTAAAGGATACGATCGTACTGTTCCGACCGGTTTACAAGGAAGAAGGAAATGTGACTGAGATTTTCTTTGCGGAGGAAGGGAGGCTCAAGAAAGCCTGTGACCGGCGCAGCATCACCACAGTCCGCCAGGCCCTGGCCCGTACTTTTAACCTGGATCTGTCCGCCCAAACCAAAAAACTGGAATTGAAATTCAACCGCAAATACCTGCTGCCTTTTTATCTTCCCGATGGAAGAGTATTTGTGCCGTTTAAAATGCGCAGGCCGGTGATAGTGGGAGACAGCACCTACGGCTATGCTGAGCTGGGTTACATAAAAGCGGTGCGCAAGTTAAACGGTCAGACCCTACTTAAACTCACAACTGAAGACGAGATCCCGCTTTACAGTTCGTCCGCTGCCGCCTACAGCTACATCAATCTGGGCAAGGATACCTGTGAATACCTGTCCGACCGGATAGATGACGAACAGGGAAAGATCCTTGACGCACTGGGGATCCTTATCAACAAACTCTACCGCATCGAAAAAATTCTCGATAAATTTTAATTTTAACCAATTTTTTAAATTGACCGCTTTTTTCAACCGGGATTTAAACCTTTTCCCCGGTACCGTTTTACGACTGGGTCCATGATCAGTACCTGACCGCCAAGGCTGTAAAGATCACAAAGGTAGAAATATGAAAAAGAAAAGTCCTCAATCTTAATTTGGCTTGAGAACTTATTTTTCTTTTCTTTTCATTGCATCAAGTAGAAAAGCCTGATCTATTTGGATAATACCTGTACTGCTTCGTCATTTAATTCCAATGCATACTGCTCGGCAATATTATTAATGCTGAATGAATATGCTTCATCAAAGTCTATGACAAACTTCTCGTTACAGCCAAGATATCTGCCTCCGCTCCTACTTATTAATTTAATGGTGCAAGGTTCCTGAAAAAATTAATTATAGGCGAAACCATTAATAGAATTGGATAAGTTTTTGTAATTTGATCCATTTCTAACTGCGTAAATCCTAAAGACGTACCCATTGCCGTTTTATTGTCTAGAGAAATACCGTTTAATAAACGGTTTAAATTAGTTTTGTCATAGCCAAATCCTAAAAAATAAACTCTGCTTGCATCTCGTATTTTATCATGTGCCAATTTAAACTCAGGGTCATTAGCAATATCTTCATGGATAATTTTTATTTGGGAAGCAACTGAGTATATTGTATCAACAGACCAATCTCGCGAATATGGTCTGCTAAAATTACCTGTATTATTATCTTGCCAAGGTAAATAACCTAAATTTCCATGAAGGTGGATTATTTTAATTTGATTTGCGATTAATGCACTTTCTTTAATTGTTTTTCCATATCCGTTTTTAAGGCAAGTAAATAAATAATGTTCCAATGAACGGTCATAATTAAAAGTAATGAACGAAATGTTATTTTGTGAAAATCCCTCAAAAGACGTATTCATTTTATTAAAAATAAATTGATACCAATGGTCAGAATTGTTTTGAATCTGAGCATCACCATAAATGGCAATATCTTCTTCAAGAGGTATTAAGGATGCAGCGATTGCTAATTTCCCAATATCCAAAAAATCGGTTCTATGTTCTAAAAAAGCATCTACTGAAGCTCGCCCCGAATGTCTTAAAGCTTCACAAAAATCATCCCTTAATTTGGTTTTATAACCTAATTCTCCAAATACATCTTCCTTATTTTGTTCTATGGTTTTAAGTGCTTTATATTTTAATTCAATTCCAGTGGGAAAACCGTAAGGCTTACTAGCCCCGGCTCCAAGAATAAAAACAGTTGGTTCTAAAATCATGTTTAACCTCCATGAGATCAAAATATGAAAAGTGGTTTATTATTGAAATTTATATCATCATAATATGACAAGTATAACCTAATATCATATGTGATCCCAAGAACTAATAAATGTTCATGGCGATATTGTGCTGCAGAAGCAAGAACTATACACCGCACTGGCGATTGATATTACACCCATGACAAAAAACAGCAGCAGACTTAAGCGGTTGAACAATGTACGATCACAAATAACCTCCCTAATCCTTATTGATCCCCAATTCTTTGATCTTATGATAGAGATAAGTGCGATGGATGCCAAGCATTTGAGCTGCCTTGGTTTTATTCCCATTGGCGGCTTTCAATGCAGTTTCGATCACAAGTTTTTCGCCGCTTTCCCGGCCTGCTTTCAGGTTCCTTATATGAGGATTGTTCGGCGCGCCGTGCAGCTGAAACTGAAGACTGCGGCCGCCAAATCTGGTTAAATTGTCTACGTCGATTATTCCCGCGTCTGCGTCAACACAGGCACGTTCCATAAGGGTTTCCAGTTCTCTTGTGTTTCCCGGCCAGCTGTAATTGATCATCAGGGTCAGCGCTTCCTTTGAGATGCCTTGTATGTCGGTTCCGTTTTCCTGATTATATTTGTTTATAAAGTGTTCGCACAGCAGGGGTATATCCTCCCGGCACTCCCGCAGCGGAGGTACGATCACCTGGAAAACATTCAGCCGGTAAAACAGATCTTCGCGAAAGTGTTTTAACCCGGCCCCCTGGCGCAGATCAACATTGGTGGCTGATATAACACGCACATCCAGCGGTTTGGTCTTGATCCCCCCGACACGTTCCAGTTCCTGTTCCTGCAGTACTCTGAGCAGCTTGGGCTGCATTATGTATGGCAGTTCGCTGATCTCATCCAGGAATATGCTGCCGCGATTGGCCAGCTCGAATCTTCCGGGCTTTCCGCCTCTTCTGGCTCCGGTGAAGGCGCCTTCTTCATAGCCAAACAGTTCTGATTCCAGGAGATTTTCCGGAATGCTGGCGCAGTTGACTCTGATGAAGGGATTATCCCGGCGCCGGCTTTCCTCATGGATGGCATGGGCGAAGAGTTCCTTACCGGTGCCGGTTTCTCCGTAAATGAGCACTGGGGAATTGGTGCGGGCGATTCTTCTCACCCGGTCCTTGGCTTCCAGGATCGCTTCGCTCTTGCCAATGATCCCGGCCAATGAGTATTTGGCCTGGGAAAGGTTTTTGACCTGTTCCTTGTAATAGGCAAGTTCAGTTGAGAGGTTGGAAAAGTTGGCGGCAAAATTACGAGCCTCATCCATATAGCGAAAAACACTGAATCCTGCAGCCCCGATGACCCGGCCGCGGGAAATGATAGGTATGCGGGAAACGATGTGGGCCCGGTGTCCATATCCCCATACATCGGCAATAATGGGTTTTCCGGTCTCAAGCGTTTCCGGCAGGCGTGAATCCGGAAAAATATCAAGAACGTGGCTGCCTAAAACGTCTTCGCGTTTGAAGCCCGACATTTTCTCATAATACTCGGTAAAGATCAGTATGGTTCCTTTGTCATCGATAATAATAGCGCCGTCAAAGCCTGAGAAGACGGTCTCGATTATCTCCAGGACCTCCGGTGACAGTTTTTGCAGCTGAAGAGCTTTGGTATTATTCAATTTAGGTGATTTCATCATTACCCGCCTACCTGTTTTAATTATTCAACGCCGCAGGATGACTGATTTTGCAGCAGCTATCCAACCAGTTTTAGATCCAGCCGATTTTTTTCGCATCGAAGGTCAGTTGGTCTCTGAAATCGGGGTGCGCAATGTTAATAAGCTGTTTGACCCGGCTGGAAATTGATTTATTCTTCAGCATGGCCGAACCGTACTCGGTTACGATCCACTGCACATCGTTACGGCTGGTTGATACTATGGTTCCGGGTTCAAACGTGGGAGTTATCCGTGAAAACAGATTGCCTTCCTTATCCTGATAGGTGGAGCTCAAAGCCAGTATGCTCTTGCCGTTTTTGGCCATCTGAGACCCCAGGACAAAATTGACCTGCCCGCCCGTGGCGCTGTATTGCTTGGTGCCGACCGATTCCGAAGCTACCTGTCCGGTCAGATCGAGTGAAATAGCGTTATTTACCGAAACGATATTATCATTCAGGGCAATTATGGCCGGATCATTGGTATAAGCTATTTCATAAGCTATGAAATCCGGGTTTTTATCTAAAAATGAATACAGTTCCTGGGTACCCACCGAAAAGGTATAAACGGATTTACCCGGCAGGTGGGTCTTGCGGCTGTTGTCGGCTGCGCCGCATTTAAACAGCTCCATGATGGAATTTGACACTACCTCGCTGTGTATCCCCAGATGCTTTTTATGTTTGAGGAAATGGCCTATGGAATTAGCCAGGCCGCCCAGCCCCAGTTGTATAGTTGAACCATCAGGGATCATATCGGCGATCTCGGCAGCGATCCGTTCTTCTACTGACGTTATAGGGATTTCGGGTATCTCAAAAAGCGGTGAATCATTTTCCACGATCCCGGTTACCTGGGAAACATGTATTTGAAAATCGGAACTGGTCAGCCACGGAGTATTCCGATTCACCTCCACAAAGATCAAGTCTGCCTTTTCCCGGACGCTGCGCGGCACCAGGCCGGCAAACAGAGACAGGTTCATATAACCATTCTCATCCGGCGGTGTTACCATAAAAGCTACCTTGGTAGGATTGGCATCCTGAGCCCATTCCAGCATGCTGCCCAGATGATTGGGTACGAAGTCCAGGGTACCCCAGTCCATACATAAGCGTTCAGCCGGACCGACGAAAATGGTCTGTATCTGGACCCGGCCTTTGTATTTAGGCAGCATATAATCGTGGATAGCGGTAGCGAAGCCCTGTAACACTGTGACGTTTTCAAGCTCCCCGGCCCGGGCTCCAAAAGCTTTGCCAATAGCCGGCGGTATACCTGTGCCTCCCCCCAGGCCGATCGTATCACCGCTGTTAAAAAATGAAGCCACATACTCCGGGGTCACCAATTTGTCTTGATATTCTTTTTGCCAACTCACCAACAACACTCCCTTTTAAATAATTTCTAAAATACCTTAAAGCAAAAAACATACCAATCGGAAAACGACATTAAACTGACTTTTTCTCTCTACACTCATTGCCGGAACTGTTATACATAGTCTACAGTTATCATGGCGATTCAGAGATATTGGCATTTAATGGAGTGTTGTTTATAATATACACTTGTTATATATAGAATACAATTGCAAAATATTATCGAATTATGGAATTATCAGATGGTATGAAAGATGACATAGTCAAGCTGGATTTCCCATAATCTGCTTTGGTAACAGCTTAATATATGCAAATTATGATTTCATGGTTAAAATTGTGCTAATAATGATAGTGCTGCAATATTAACCAGTGATATACTGAGAAGGGTAAAAAAGCAAATTCTTATCTGGCGAAGGAACCTGTTAAAATAGGCGATCAGGCGCGGAACGGATTTGATGCAGTGATATTAAAATACCGCACTGATATCAGGAGGTAATTTATGGCCGAAAAGGTGGTAGTGGTAACTGGTGCCTGTGGCTTTATCGGTCGTCACACGTCAAGGTTTTGTGCACAGAAGGGCTATGTGGTTGTAGGTATGGGTTACGGGACGTGGGACGAACCTGAATGGAAACGTTGGGGGCTTCACCAATGGATTCAAAGCGATATTTCTATCAATGCTTTAAAAGCAAATATAGAAGATCCATATATGATCATACATTGTGCTGGTGCTGGTTCGGTTGGTGTTTCTTTTGACCGGCCCCTGGATGATTACAATAATAATGTCGGGACCCTGCTTAATGTTCTTGAGTTTGTACGGCTTTATTTTCCTGATACCAAAATAGCTTATCCTTCCAGTGGAGCAGTATATGGCTCCGCCAGGCACTTGCCTGTTATTGAAGAAGCAGACTTGAACCCAGTATCACCTTATGGCTTCCATAAAAAGATTGCTGAAGACCTATGCCGTTCCTATGCATTTAATTATAATCTTTCTATTGCAGTAGTCCGGCTGTTTTCAATTTATGGAGCGGGGTTAGAAAAACAAGTGCTTTGGGACGCCTGTGAGAAAGCTCGGCTGGATGATCCGGTGTTTTTTGGCACAGGTAATGAGTCCAGGGATTTTATTCATGTAGATGATGCAGCTGAACTATTATATTTGGCTGCCGAAAAAGCCTCCTCGAAGTGTCCTGTTTTCAATGGGGGGGCCGGGGTGAACGTGAAGATCCGGGATATAGTTGAAAAGCTTTACTATTTTCTGGATTATAAAAAGAGCCCTTGTTTTAGCGAGCAACAAAGGGATGGAGATCCGCTTCATTATCAGGCGGATATTTCGAAAGCTTATGCTTTAGGGTGGCAGCCGCAAATAGATTTGGATACAGGTATAAATGACTATGTAAATTGGTATAAGGATTTTAAAAAATGATTAGAACAGGATTTTTCCTAAACCTGAATTATGGTTGGGTAGGGGGAATAAATTATTACCGTAATCTCCTGACAGCTATTTTTGAGAATGAGAATAACATAATTGAACCGGTTATTTTTTTCCCGGGAAACAAAAATGTCAGTAATTTGTTGGAGGGCTTTCCGCCCTTTGAGATAGTACGAGACAGATGCTTTGACAGGTACAGTTTATCCTGGTTTTTGCAGCGGGTTGGCGAAAAAGATTTAAAAAATAATATAGTGCTGGAAAAACAAATAAAAACTTTATTATATGAGAATAACATTGAGGTAATATCACATTCTGTTGATTTATTCAATTTAAATTTATCCAGCCCTATGCTGGGATGGATACCAGATTTTCAACATCTGCGAATGCCGGAGTTTTTTTCCGGGGAGGAGTTGGAGCAGCGCAAACAGAGATTCACAAGTCTATGCGATGAATCTGCGCGGATAATTCTGAGCAGTTTTAGCGCCCGGAAAGACCTGGCCTTATTCGCACCGGAACACGTCGATAAATCAAGGGTACTGCAATTTCCTGTCAAACCGGTTTCTCAAAACGATATTTTAGGGTTGGCGGAACTTCAAAAAAAATATAATTTTTCAGGCTCCTACTTCCATTTGCCAAATCAATTCTGGAAGCATAAAAACCATAGAATTGTTATTGAGGCACTGAAAATTTTAAAGTCAAAAAACCATCAGGTCCGGATCATTGCTACAGGTAATACCGTTGATTACCGGCATCCCGGTTTTTTTGACAACCTATTATATGATATAACCCGTGATGGCTTATTGGATTCTTTTATCATACTTGGACTGGTACCCTATACAGATATGGTATCGTTGATGTTTAATTCAGTTGCAGTTATTAATCCATCATTTTTTGAAGGATGGAGCACAACGGTTGAAGAAGCCAGGTCGATAGGAAAGAAACTTATATTGTCAGATATTGATGTTCACCGGGAGCAAGCGCCACGGGGTGCACACTATTTTGATCCGCAGAACGCCGAAGAATTAGCTGCAGTTCTGTGGGAGGTGTGGAGCTCGTTTGACAATGAACATGACCGGCTTATGAGAATCAAAGCTCAAGAGGATTTCCCAATACGTTGGAAAAATTTTGCGGAATCTTATTCAGGTATTGTCCTGGAGAGTTTAGAGGTTAAGCGGCACCAGCCGAAATAGAAGGATAACAAACCATTATTACGTGGCCGGGGTCGAATTATGGGACAGAATTTTACACCGCACTGGCAATTGACATTACGCCCATGATAAAAAACAGCAGCAGGCTTATGCGGTTGAAGAGAGTGCTGTTCATACTGGTTCCTATTTTGCTGCCGATCAGGATCCCGGCGGAACTGATCAACAGGGAAGGGGACATGGTGACAGCATAGTTTAGCACCTCCGGGGTGATAAGGCCGCTCGTCATCATAACCGGGACGGTGAAGACGGTGGTTACCAGGAAGAAAAAGGCCAGGTTGGCGCGGAAAACTTGTTTTTCCAGCTGCTGATTGCTGTAGAAGAATATGACCGGAGGGCCGCTCATGGTCAGGCTGCCGTTTAAGATCCCGCTGGTAAAGCCGGCAATCACGTTGCCGAGCTTCTCATTTTTTATCTGCACCCGCAAGCCGGAATAAAGCATCCAGGCGGAAACGATGATCAGCACTCCCACAGCTATTTTCATAATTGATTCATCCACCACGACCAATAGCCAGGTGCCGATGGGGACGCCTAAAATGCCTGCTCCCACCAGATAGCCCATGCCTTTTAAGTTAAGGTGCTTGTATATGGGCAACAGCAGAACGATATCGATCAGCACTCCGTACAGGATCAGCACCGGTACCAGGAACTTAAGCGGCAGCAGCAGGTTTAGCAGCGGAACTGCGATCATGGCAAAACCGAAACTGGTGATGCCCATGATGATGGCAGCCAGAAATATTATCAGCATGACCAGGATATAAGTTAACGGTTCCAAACCAACGTTCTCCTTGCAAGTAATAAATCGAGTATTTAGAAAAATATACCGCAAAAATCTGCCGGCGAACAGAGAAAATGAAGCGGGCTATGAAAAGCAAAGATAGCATCTGTTTTTTAGCAAAATATACAGTTGGACAAAAAACGTCTATATTGATGTTGCATAATCGTGGTATTAGTTTATCAGGTGGCGGTAATTTGCCAACTACAGAAGGAACAGCCGATACTATACCAGCTTTGTATAATATTACTTCAGAAGCGGAACAGCAAGTTAGCATGGAGAGGGAGCAAAGGCCCTGACACTGTTAAACGCGGCTGATGTGCAAATGTATGGCGACAAGAACTGTAAGCATTAGACAAAAATTTAAATATTAGCAGGAATATAGAAACATTATGGATAAATACAAATAATATACAAGGTAAATAGAGGCAAATAGTGAATTATAATGAAATACTGCCTGACCACAGTATGTATATAGTGACCGAGAGTTAGGGCAGGATGGTTATGAATTTAAAAAGTAGAAATATGGAACTCAAGCAGCGTACTCTAATTGACAAATAAATGGTGGTGAAGTAATTGCGAGGACTTGGGCTTGTTTTGGCTGGTGGGGGAGGTAAGGGTGCATATCAAATTGGTGTATGGAAGGCACTACAAGAATTTGGAGTAGTAGCTAATATAACAGCAGTTTCTGGTACTTCAGTAGGAGCCCTCAATGCTGCCTTATTTGTTCAAGGGGATTACAATATCGCTGAGAATGTTTGGCTTAATATAAGAACAGATAAAATTTTAAAATTAGATTCTAAAAATATGAAACAGGTTATCAGCGGTTTTTCTCCTTTTGCACGCACCCAAAATATTGATATTATTGCACCTATTTTGTTATATATGGCGAAAAACAGAAAAAGTATTTTTTCAAGAGACGGGTTAGTAAAAATAATTGATGAAAATTTGAATCTACAACAGATATCCTCTGATATGATCCCATGTTTTGCCACTTGTCTTGAAATACCACAACAAAAAAAGAAGTATTTCAATTTGAATCGAATGGATCCGTTAAAAATAAAATCTGTTTTGCTTGCGACTTCAGCATTGCCATTAATATTCGATGATGTAGTAATTGATGGCAAGAGCTATATCGACGGCGGTGTTCCTGTTTTTGGTGATAATGTTCCTATAAAACCTCTATATGATATAGGTTATAGAGGTTTCTTAGTTGTTCATTTAAGTCGGGACAGTATTATTGATAAGAAAAGTTTTCCGGGTGCAAAGATTATAGAAATTGTTCCGTATGAAGATCAAGGAAACATGCTTGATGGAACATTGGATTTTACCAGAGAAGGAGCAAAAAAAAGAATTCAACAGGGCTATAATGATACTTCAAAGATATTGGAACCCATGTATTATATGGGAATAACCCAAAAGGAAATATATGAAAAGCTTATTCAAATTGCAAACGATGAGTATAATTTCGAAATAGAAAGACAGACGTTAATAGATGAGCGAGGGAAACTCAAATGCGAATTGTATAAATCAATTGATGGGGAAGGGGGATAAAAGATGGAGCCAGCATTGCATACTACTGAGTTAACTTATCAAGAAAAAACAAAACTAAATCAATATGTAACTGAAATAATTGAAAAGCATAAAAAAAATGCAGCTGATATTGACATATTGGTAAATGATAGCGTATACCTTTTTCTGATAATGATAAAAAACTGCTTAAAGATAAAAAAGTACAGGATATTATTATAGGACTCGGTAGAAACAGTAATATAAAGCCTTCAGAGGTTGCGGATATTCCATATTTGTTTTACAAAATTCCAGCTGCAAAACTATTAAAACATCATGGCGGCATTAGTAAAGGATTTTTAAAAAAATTCGAGCCTGTATATGAGTTTAGTGAAATGTTTGAAAATATAAAAGGAAAATCGTAAATTATACAGGAGTGGCTTCAGGCTGGGTACCGTCAATATTTTTTCGCAAATTCGATTTGCCGCTTGGCAGTGAGAAATTATCCAGCAAATAGGTTGAAAACGGGGTATAATTATGGTACATTTAGGCCACGGGAAGGAGCTGAAAAATATGCCGCGAATTATTCCAATTCGTGATTTAAAAAATACCGGCGAAATCTCTCAAATGTGTAATGCCTCCGATGAACCGATTTTTATTACAAAAAACGGTTACGGAGATATGGTTATCATGAGTATGAAAATGTACGAAGAAAAAATGTTTATGCTTGATGTCTATAGTAAACTTATTGCCGCTGAGGAACAGATAAAGGAAGGCAAAATACTTGATGGGGATGAGTCTTTAAAAAGAATAAGAGAAAAATATAATGTATAAATTGAATGTTTCAGAGCTTGCGCACCAGGATTTGGACAGAATCGTTTCATACATTGCTGAACAATTGGCCAATTTAAGGGCAGCAGGCGATTTCCTTGAAGAAGTGGATAAATGTTATGGTAATCTGAGAATCAACCCTTTAATGTATGCAAAGTGTCAGGATAAGCGGTTGGAAATGGAAGATTACCGCAAGGTGTTGATAAAGAATTATGTACTTGTGTACAAAATTAATGAGGCCTCCAAAACAGTAAGCGTTTTACGCTTCTTCTATGGAGCACAGGATTATGTAAATTTGATATAGAATTATGATCAGTGAACGCAAATGGACCGCCTGTGCATATAAAGCCACCATTTAATTTTGTTGATGATGCATCTCCAAATAGATATAAAAATCAGTTCAAGATAAAAGCTAATGTACCCCCTTCCGCTTCCTGTCATGCCATTACCGGCAGCAGGGGAATGAATCTTAAAATTTCATTTACCTGGTGTGACTCGGATATGCCGGTTTTGCACCATATAGCAAAGTGCTCGCAATTATTTGACAATAGATTATAGCTTTCCTCGCCCAGTCTGCCAGTGGCTCTTTCAACTGTTTCATCAGGTGAATATAAATGATATCGTTTCCTCTTTATATATTCATAGAAATTTGTCCATTGTAGTGCAAACAAGGAGCCTGAAGTTGCTGAAGGAATATTGATTTCCTCCGGTTTACCGTATGTAGCGGGAAATTTACAGATAAAATAGCTGTCAGCACCATTGAGAAAATTTTCAAGAGTGGTCTCATTAATGATGCTCTTTTCCATGAACTCATTATCCAGTGGAGCATAGTGGATTACTGTCCGGTCTCCTAAATAGACGCCGTAATGCTTATATAGTACCCTGTCAACGCCGATGATATCACCATATTCTGCAGTACTGCTTTCTTTTCCGGAAATATGCGCTGCCGGATTCAGAATTGAAGTGACGAAATCATCCAGGGTATCTATGAAATCACCTGCAATCGTTCTTAGTTCTTCTTCCAGTTCCTCACGTTCAGACGGGTGTAACCGTCAAGTAGTTTTGAACAAAAAATGATAAATAACTTTGGACACCTAGTTATTGCCAAAAATGGTTTGACGATGCTTCAGTCGATAACTGTCGCCAGTGAGATGAATAACCTCGCTTTTGTGGATTAAACGATCCAAAATAGCTGTTGTAATGGCCGGATCTCCTAAAATATCACCCCATTCTTCCGGGCCTTTGTTGGATGTAATGATAATGGAGGTCTGCCCGTAAAGTTGGTTGATCAATTGAAAAAAGAGATTTGCTTCATGGCGGTCAATGGCCATAAACATCAGGTCATCAATGATCACTAGGTCAGAGCCTACCATTCGTTTTACCTTTGCTCTGGAATTGCGGCTGATTTCCTCTGTTTTTAAGAGACGGATTAGTTCATTCATCTGAACGAAACTTACCCGATAGCCGTGGTTAATAGCTTCAATCCCTAGACCAATCGATAAACATGTTTTACCAACCCCAGGTGGGCCTAACAGGATTAGATTGTAGGCCTGTTCCAACCAGATGAGTTCTCTCAGTTGGTTCAGCTGTTTTTTACTTAACGACTCTTGATCAGAAAGATCAAAATCATCTAATGTCTTACATTCAGGGAAGGAAGCCAATTTGTAAAGCCTTTCCAACTGCTTTCCCTCTCGCATTTTGATCTCATGTTGCAAAAGATCCGATAAAAATGCCTGATAACTAGGTTCCTTCACCTGAGCATCTATTAATTTTTGTTCTACCACGGCTGCCGCTTCTGTTATCTTTAAGCGTTTCATATCGTTTCTAAGTTGATCAATTTCTGCTGACAATCTTTCACTCCCTGTAATTCTTTAATGTAAATATTCATATCTCGAACTTCTACCTTTGTCTTAAGTACCCAGCGATCAAGCTCACAAAGGGGTTTAATACTGTCATTGGTACGATGTTTAATGTCTCCTGGAGAATGCATGCCTTGAAAATAATTTAATGCATCCACAAAATCTGTTGCTCCGTAAAGCCTGTTTTTCAGGCAATAATTCAATGATTTCTGAATAAATTCAGCAGGTTTGTCCTTGCTATTGTCTTTAATAATCTTTAACTGGTCTCGTATATAGCGGGGTTTGTCCTGCCGCACCAGACCAAGAAATTCGTTTGCTTCCGAAGAATTATTTAAGATCTGCACTACTTCTTGAAGATAGGCTGCAATGCCTTTGTTTTTCTCCCTGCGGCAATCACTGTTTTTAATGAGCCGGCCTTTTTCAAGGCATAAGGGATAGCGAATAAGTTCAATCTCGTCATCAGGATTTGTAATGATTAATAGTCCGTCATCTTCGCGAACAGCCACTCTTTTGTCTGGTGCATAACTGCCCAGCGGCAGCGCATATCGGTTGCCCAGATAGGCAATGGTGTTGTCTTTGCGAATCATTCTGGTTATAATTTTAGTAGTTGAAATATTTATCTTGTGGGGTACCGGGATGAGGTGTTGTTTTTCGAGGACGAACACTTCTGCCGGTATCTTTTTTGTAGTATTGTGGACTTTGCCATTACCGGTTCTTTCTAACCAGTCCAAACAGTCTTCGTTCAGCTTTTCGAGGTTGTGAAAGGTGCGGTTTTTAGCAAAGTTCCGCTTAACATATTTCACTACATTTTCAACCTTTCCTTTTGTCTCCGGATCAGCTTTCCTACACATGTAAATCTTGAATCTTCGGGTTTTCTGGTATTCTGCAAACTCTTTAGTGAGCAATAAATCCCCGGCGTTCTCACTGACCAGTATAAGATGATCTTGATCATATACAATTTCCTTAGGCATTCCTCCATAGTATTCAAATGCATTTTCGTGAACACGAATTAAATCTCGCGTCGTAAACGGACGGTCCAGCCACTCCACATATTTGTATCGGGAATGGGCTAATACAAAGGTGGCAAAGTACAGTGTTACCATTCTGCCAGTGTTGCTGCGTAAGATAATTTGTCCAAAGTCCATTTGCAGTTGCAGTCCGGCAGGTAATTCATCAACCGCCTCGTATTGGCGGATGTACTTTACTTGGGGAATACCACACTCCTTTCGCAGCTGATTAACATAATTTCGGACTGTTCCTTCACTCACACCTCCATCTATTTTTCGTTCTTGCAGCCAATCTAACACCTGGGCGCTGGTCATGTCCGGGTACTGTATTAACCAGGATTTAATTAGATCCCGATGTTTATCTAATTTCTTTGTACGTTTCTTTTGCCTCTCCAGGAACTGTTCCATTTCCTCGGGAGTCATATCCAGGTATTTATATACTGTTGTTCGGGATAGATCCAAACGCCGGGATATCTGGCTTACGTTAAAATGCTTGGCTTTTAGATCCTGGATATCTAAATACATATTCCACCCTTCTGCTACGTTCATTTCTTCCTCCTCTGCTATGATGAAAGCTGTTTTATTTCCAGCTCAATCATAGCTTCTTTGGAGGATTGTGGTAAATACTGTTCATTCTTATTTGTTGTTTTCTGTCCATTTTAGTTTAGCAGTTACAACGGGTCGAACAGATATCTTCTGAACAGCAAATCTCTAAATATGAGCATATGAAACACCTCCAAATCAAATTTTGTTTGTATGTCTTATATATATTTTAAACAGGGGGGTGGACATTTATTGTACATCTGTGATACCGGCAAGGAAAAAAATTTAGGCAGGAGTTTGGAAATAATAATAGAAAAATATACAAACCAGGATAATAATAGCAGAAGTATTGGACGGCAATGATCAGTGGGCTGCGAAGGGGACCAAATAATGAAGAATAATGAAAACAGCAGTGCTTTTCTGAAAACTACCCGCATGTTAAGCATGTTTGAGCGACTGGCGCAGGGAGAACTGCTGAAAAAATCAGTTGAAGCTGAGCGTTTTGGAGTGAATGTCAAAAGTATTCAAAGGGATATTGAGGATTTACGAAGTTACCTCCAGGAAGCTTATCCCAATGAAACAGGTACGGAAATATTCTATGATCACCGCCGCAAGGGGTACTGTCTCTATCGTGACCAGCAAAACTGGCTTACTGGTCCGGAAATTTTAGCCATTGCCAAAATCCTGCTGGAAAGCCGGGCTTTCACCAAAGAAGAAATGAATCAGCTCCTGGATAAGCTTGCTATGCAGAGCAGCCTGGCTGAACGCCGCAATATAAAGGAATTGATCCAAAATGAGCGTTTTCACTATATGCCGCTTGCGCACCGTCAGTCTTTGTTTTCCCGCCTCTGGGAAATATCTGATGCCATACGCCGGCAGGTTATTATCGATATCAGCTATATCCGCATTGGAGATCATAAAAAAATAGAACGCCGGCTGAAACCTCAGGGAATTATTTTCTCCGAGTATTATTTTTATCTGGTGGCCTATATTCACGAGACTGATTACGAATTTCCGGCCATTTACCGAATGGATAAAATAGAAAATTACCGGCTAACCAATGAACATTTTCATATACCGTATGAAAAGAGGTTTCAGGAAGGAGAGCTGCGCAAAAGGATACAATTTATGCAATCCGGTTCGCTGATGAAGCTGCGTCTGCGCTTTTGGGGCGAATCATTGGAAGCTGTACTGGACCGTCTGCCCACCGCTCACATCATCAGGCAGGACAGTAATTCTGCCGTTATTGAGGCCGAAGTCTTCGGGCGGGGCATTAAAATGTGGCTATTGAGCCAGGCGCAGTACCTGGAAGTACTGAAACCGGAAGACTTTCGCAAGGAGATGCGCGAGACTGTCGAGGCTATGGCCGGGATTTATAAGGAATTTAAAAATGAAAACCAAAAGACACCACTATAAAAAGCGGTGCCTTCTGGCTTGAACATGAATCCTATGATGGAAGAGTGAACTTAAATTAAATATGGATATATGTTGTTATATGCTTATTTCTGATAAGGTGTTACGATCCATTTCAGGCAGCCTTCCTTTTTGCCGCCGAAAATATCATAACCCTTGACAATATCATTTAATGGAGCACGATGCGTGATCAGGAAATTGGTATCGATTTTGCCGGCCTGAATCAGCTTGATCAGTTCGGGGATCCGGTTGGCATTCAGCAGCCCCATGCTGATGCTGATATTTTTGATCCATAAGGTGTTCATCGCCAGTTCCTGAGGTTTTTCAAATACGCCGATAAAGGAAACATTGCCGCCGGCTCTTACAGCGTCAATGGCCATGTCATATGTTGCTTTGAAACCGTTGGCTTCAATGGTTCTGTCAGCACCGCGGCCATCGGTCATGTCTCTGATGACTTCGACGGCGTTGCAGTTTAAGGGGTTGACTCCGACATCGGCAATACCCTGCTTGACAGCGAAGTCCAGCCGTTCCTGATTGATATCAACTGCGATAATTTTGGATGGTCCCCACAAACGGGCAGTAGTCATACCGCACATTCCAACCGGGCCGCATCCCATAACTGCAACGGTATCACCAGGTTCAATTTTGGCATTTTCAGCACCAAAATAACCGGTTGATAAAATGTCACCTACGAATAATACGTCTTCCTCAGTTAAGCCATCGGGTATGGTGAACATGCCCAGATTGGCATGAGGGACCCGTACGTATTCAGCCTGGCAGCCGTCGATCATGTATCCGAAAATCCAACTGCCGGTGGTGCAATGTGAATAGATGCCCCTTACACAATAGAAACATTCGCCGCACTGGGTCACACAGGAAACAGCTACCTTGTCGCCGACTTTGTTGTTTCTTACCGCGGGACCAACTTCTACAACTTCTCCCACAAATTCATGACCGATAATTCTGCCCGGTGCCACTTCAGGCATTCCGCCGTGCCAGATATGGATATCGGTTCCGCAGATGGTTGAAGTAGTTACCCGGACTATAGCATCATCGGGCTCAATAATTTTTGGTACCGGCACATCCTGAATTGCTATTTTGTCAGGTCCGCCATAAACCAAGGCTTTCATAGTGTTACTCATTACAATTCCCTCCCATATAATGTCTTTTTTTAACCAGGTGACCCACTCTTCCGAAAATCTCCCGGCTACAAACATTTTTTTATTAGCCTTTAAAAAACAAAAGGCCGGGGGAGTTAAATGCGTTAAACGCACATTATAACCCACCGGTCTTCTTGGAGCACCCTGCGCGAGGGTTCTCTTCGGACTACCGAAAATGAATTCAATTTTTAATCAATGACGGTTTTTTCAGTCAGTATTTTGTCGAAAACAATAACATGCATCCAGAAGTCCCCTTCAGGTTCCAGTTCATAAGCATGATGAACTGCCTTGGCATTTAATCTGGCTTCGAAATAATGAACATTATCGACAGAGTGCTGCTTGACCACTTCCATCCGGGCGGCTCTTACGACTTCTTTTCCCGATGGAGTCTGAGTTATGTATATTTCCGGCATAGTTAAAAAGCCTTCGCCGCGAATGATCAGCATATCTTCCCAGATGACAATTTTGGTATAGTCTACGCCTTTACCCAATTTTTCTTTAAAGTATTGTTCCATATAAATTTTAAACTCATGCTGAAGCTGCCGGCGTTGCTGTTCGTTCAGCTTCTGCCCCGGGGCTGTTATACTCTGGTTGTCTTTTACCAGTTTAATATTCCCAGCCATTTAAAATTCCCCCATTGTGTTTAAAAAACGATTATGGTTGCTATAAAACAACAAAAACCAATATCCAAACGCCCGAACAGACATTTAAATATTGGTTTCCCTTTGAGCTACCATAAGGTCTCTCCTTAGCCACCAGTATATCTATTTGATCCTCTTATTATATTAAAAGATAAGACAATAATAATAAAAAGTCAACAAATAATTTTATAGGCGGCATAGTGAATTTTAATTATCCGCCTAAGAATCCAATGTGAATCTCCAGGCGCAGAACCATTCTTCCGGGTGTTCATCCGGAGGACAGCCAACGCATTCAGTTTTGATGCGGTCGTCAATTTCTGTAGCAAAGCGGCCGTATTCAACCAGACCGGCGGATTTGCAGGGGTAATCAGCCATGCCTTTACGCTTGCGGGCGGACTGTACCCGGCAGTCGTTCATCTGGAAAACGATGCTGCCCGTGCTCTCTTCAATTATCGACTGCACATTGATCCTGGCATACATACGAAAACTTAAGGCCTGTTTTAAACCTTCCAGACCGGCACGCTCAGGCAGCCCCAGAAAACTTTTGATCATCCGGGCTTCCACCTGGGAAAAACGGTGCCAGCAAGAATCGTTGCAGCGCTTGGCATCATTCATGCCGTAATGTTTTTCTACTTCCTGGAACCACAGTCCGTCCTGGGCCAGCCAGTTCTTGCCCAGCTCACCTGTCAGTTCCACCAATTTTTCTTGTGGTATCTCCAGCAGGGGAGCCGGGATCCCGTCTTTTACCTCAAACCCCAAAGCCTTACCCAGCCGGTCCATTTCAATGCGGTTGTACTTTTCAGTCACTGCTTCCAGGGCATTCAGTGCCGGTTTCATTCCCAGCTGATGCTCCACTTCCCGGAACCATAAAGTATTATGAACCGCCGCGCGATTGGCCATATTGATAATAAAGCGCACCAGGTCCTCCTGGCTTAGATCCTCCAGTTTCGTCTGCTTTTCTTCTGCCATAGCAAAACCTCCCCGTATAATGATGTTGATAAGCAACGAACGTTATCCCTCTCATTGCTTATTCTAGCACTTTTTCATACTTTAGGCGCTGATCAAAATAAGTGTTGATTTTATGAACCTTACCGTCCCCATCTCATCATACAAAAGCAAGTCAAATCAATTTTATCGGAAGAATGCGACTCCATTAAATGAAATCCGAAGTGCTCATAAAGCGGAACATTATCAGCATTAAATGTCTCCAAGATGATCGGCATTTTTTTCTTTTCGCAAGCCTGTATGACGGGCATTAATAGTTCTCTGAAAGCCCCGGTTCCTTTCAAACTTTTATCAATTGCAATGACTAATAAGTGAAATACTTCCCCGTCAAAATATTTCAAATGCCAATTTTGCGGTATAATTTCATTTTCCAATATAGCTTTGCTCTGCAATATCAGAAGCTCTTCTTCCGTAGCCTTTTCTAACAATTCCCGGGATGACTGCTGCATTAATTCCAAAAAAAGTGTTTCCGGTAATTCTACGGATGAATACCCGATTAATAAACCTTTCCCGTCCTCCAGCAATCGCACAGCATTATGCTGACTAAAAGCTTGTATTTGTGCCTTGCACTGCAAAGAAAAAAGAAATTCAGCACGTTCCAAATTACTGACTTGAAACATTACACCAGGATCCTCTAAAAACCGTGTTGTCATAAGCTTCGTATACTTTTCCAATAGCTTGTTCTCCTTCCGTGTAAAAAACTTACTTATTGCATCTATTATTTTATGCCTCCAATAAAAAGAAGTCGGAAGACTAACGCGGTGAGAGGCTCGGTACGATAAATTTACAAGGCGCTAATGATTGACATACAGCCCATGAGGAAAAACAGCAGCAGGCTTATGCGGTTAAACAAGCTGCCGCTCATGCTGGTCCCCATGCGGCTGCCCAGCAGGATCCCCGCAGCGCCGATGAGCAGGGAAGGCGACATGGTGACCGCCAGCCTGATGACTTGCGGGGTAAACAGCCCGCCCCAGTACATGAACGGCACCGTAATGACAGTGGTCAGCAGAAAGTAAAAAGCCAGATTGGCACGGAAAACTTGTTTTTCCAATTGTTGATTACTGTAAAAAAGGATGACCGGTGGCCCGCTCATGGTGATGCTTCCGTTTAAAAGCCCGCTGATAAAGCCGGCCACAGCATCGCCCAGCTTCTCATTTCTGATCTGCACCCGATACCCCGAATAAAGAGCCCAGGCCGAAACGATAACGATGATGCCTACAGCGATTTTTAAAATCGATTCATCCAAAATGATCAGCAGCCAGGTCCCCAGCGGGATGCCCAGGATCCCGGCCCCACCAGATAGCCCATGCCTTTTAAGTCCAGGTGCCTGTAAATAGGAAGCAGCAAAATAATGTCAGTGATCACCCCGTACAGGATCAGCACCGGCACCAGTACCTTCAGCGGCAGCAACAGGTTTAACAGCGGAACCGCGATCAAGGCAAAGCCGAAGCTGGTCACTCCCATAATGACCGAAGCCAGAAATATGATCAGCATGATCAGGATAAAAATTGTCGGCTCCAAAATAACACCACTCCCAAACGCAGGCTTACTTAAGAATATAACGCAAAGAGAGGAAAGGGAACAGCAGAATACGCAGTTAATATTCCCGAATATAGAGGGAATCAGAGCAAATAATGGAATCATCTCAATAAAGAAGAAAATACTTTTATCATGCACCTGCATGTCCACCTGATACCGCGCTAAATCTTACCAGAACGTATTTAATCGATCTGGCTTTCATATTTTACCTAGGCGTTTATTGAATATAATTCGTTAAATAAAGAAGGGAAATTTAGGAAATGTGTAGAAAGTTAGAGTAAAAGAGAGTGTGGAGACGCTTCATATCGAATTTCTTTTTCAATGATAATTATGTCTATTAGGCGAAGTTAGTGTGATTAAAAATACATAGAAAAATAATGGATGGTTAAGGTGCTTGAGTCCTAATGCCGGAAAAATGGAAAGGAGACTTTCTTGTGGGGCATGAACGAATCGGTTTTTTGCCAAGGTCAAAGCAATGGCAGAATATTGTTCATGAGCTAGAAAAGTATAGCGGGGATTCAATGGACGTTGCTAAAATCGCAGAGAATACGCTTTATTGCATTCGCTCTTCATTTAACAATATAGCTTATCATTTCGAGTTGCGAGAAATAGCAAAGTATCTGCGTCTGACGAAAATTGCAGCCTATGAACCAACTCACGAAAACAGAAAATATGATTTTTCATTTTCAGAAGGCCGTGGCCTCCAATTAGGCCTTGTATATGTTGTTCCAATCATGATTGGATTAAAAATATGTGATTCGCGTAGGTATTCTGACTTTATTAACGGAAAGGATTACACTCCGCTGCAGGAAGTAGCTTATTGCTTGAGGGAAAATTTTTTTGATGGGCTTCTTAGTATAACTGAGTCGTTTAAGGAAAATAACGAAGGAAAAACAGTAGTGTCGTTGGATTCAAAGTTAAAAGAGCTATATAATGCTTTGTTTGTTACCAACTATGACAATGGAAAGTATAACGTTTCTGTGGGCGAATACTCGTTCGGGCGCAGTACGAAAGAAACTCTTATTAGAACAACTAGTTTATTATCAAAATATGCCAACACTGATATAGACTGAGGGGAGGCCTAATGAATTCACAAATCATTATTACGCAGCAATTTTGCGGCCCTCACAATTCCGGCAATGGGGGCTATACCTGCGGAAGATTAGCCAGCTATATAAACGGTCCGGCTGAAGTTACGCTGAAGCTACCTCCCCCATTGAATCAAGCCCTGGATGTAGTGCAGGATCCTTCTGGAGGGGTCGCCCTCATGAATGCGGAACAAACCATAGCAACAGCCGTACCCGCCTCAATTAATCTTATGGTTCCTGATCCTCCATCCTATGAAACTGCCATCAAGGCGGCTGGCCAACATCCCATGATGGATACCCACATCTATCCCTGTTGTTTTGTTTGCGGACCAGCTCGAAAAATAGCGGACGGACTGCGGATATTTGCCGGGAGGGTAGAAAACCAGGATTATGTGGCTGCGCCCTGGATTCCAGAAAAATGTTTCGCGGATGAATCTGAAGTGATTAGAGATGAGATAGTCTGGGCAGCTTTGGACTGTCCCGGAGCGTGGGCCATCTTGGCCCGGAAATTAAGGCCGATACTGTTGGGACGTTTGGCAGTAGAAATTATTAAACCGGTAAAAGCCGGTCAGGTATTAGTTGTGACTGGCTGGCAAATCGCTGAAGAAGGCCGCAAAATACAGACAGGAACAGCCCTCTTCGATGAAACCAACGATCTTTGTGCTAAAGGCCAGGCTGTATGGATTGAGCTGAAGTAAGCTCCCTTATATCCATTCTTGTATTCCGGCAAAAACAATAAGATCCAGTGCATTGAAAGAAAAGAGCATCCGATTAAATGATTCCGCTTTTTTTGGTTCCAGCCATGTACAAGAACCGTTAATCTAATTGAAGAACAGAAGAAACTTAGGGATCAACTGCAAAGACAATTGGCTTTGGAAAGCAGAGATGTGGAAAGGTTAGATAGCATTACCCTCCTTAATCTTTGGCATAGCCTCAGAGGAACTAAGGAATTAGCAAAACGCAAAGAGCAGGAGGAATATCTGACTGCCAAATTTAAGTATGATGAAGCAAATGCTGCCCTGATAGTACTTGAAGCAGATCTAACCAGAATGGATAACAATTTGAACGCCATGGGGGATCTGGACACTAAATACCAGCAGGCGGTACGGGACAAGGAAGAGTACTTGCTTGGCTCTGGTGGCTCTGAGGCCCGGCACTTGTTTGAGATGGCTGAACAGTTGAGCGGGGACTCCATAATTCCAGTGAACTGTGTTATTTTGGCTCATCGGCAACAGAACAGAAGGTGCAAGTTGGAAGGCTGCTTTCTAGCGATCTAAACATAGCCGTCTTTTTAAGATGCTAAGATTGGGGGTGGGAAACCAATGGAGATAGGTAAAATGAATGGTAGAATTCCATTGCTATTATCGTTACTCGTTTGTTGCGTATTGGGTATATTGGGGTGTAACACGAAGATGGATACACAAGTAATGCCCGTTTCGGTCATAGATAAGATTGACCTTGAAATTGTTGGCGTTAAAGAAATGCCATCAGGTATTCTGTATAATATTATGCTTACCAATAATAGCGATTATACAATTAAACAAAATGCGGTTTATTTAAGTTATCCTATCATCAAAGAAAAAAGCGCCATTAAGAATGTATGCAAGGTCGAGACAACATACAACAGGCTGAATATCAAGGCTGGGGATTCAATAATGTTGAAGTGTCTGGTAACAAAAGAGAATTACGAAAACAATCCTCTGCTGGATATACAGCACCCCAACCTCGAAATTAAAGGGTACATGAACGAAGTTAACGAGATTAACCACTTCGAAAAAAGCGTTAGCGCTGAGCTCCCAAAGGAGGCGGAACAACCTCTATGTGCGAAACCAGTAATTTATCTATACCCGGCCAAGGAAGAAGTTGTGTCGGTAAAGCTTGGTTTTGACGGTAAAATGGGTTGTACATACCCGGAATATAAAGATGGATGGAAGGTCATCGCTGCTCCTGACGGAACCCTGGTCAACCTCGATGATGGCAAAGAATATTCTTACCTCTTTTGGGATGGGGTTGCCCCCGATACCGGGTGGGATTTTTCCAGTGGGTTTGTAGTGGCGGGTAAAGATAGCGGGGCTTTTCTACAGGATAAATTGGCATCTATGGGCTTGCTTCCTAAAGAATATAACGAGTTTATTGTCTACTGGCTTCCTCTGCTTGAGAAGAATGAATTTAACCTCATCACATTTGCAGGCAAAGAATACACGAACGCAGCCCGCTTGAAGATCAATCCTAAACCCGATTCAATACTCAGAGTGTTCATGGTCTTTAAGTCACTGGATAAACCGATTGAGATACCACCTCAGCAGATGAAGCCATTTAAACGCCGGGGATTTACTGTGGTTGAATGGGGCGGTACAGAGTTGAAATAATACTTTTTCAACCAACACAATAGATGAACACATTTTACTTGAATAAAGCAGGTGATACATCAAAGTTGATTGCGAAGAAATATATGACGTATTTCAAATAGAAAGCGCTTCAATAATATCATCCCCTGATCACTCTTTATTTTTCAATTCATAAATTACCCAAAATAAACCCTTTGAGTTATCGAGTAAGGAGGAGTTTTGCTAATGGATGTGCATGAACGCTTAACGGAGGCGGTACGCTTATTAAAGGAAAGAGAAAAGTGGCTTCATCGCAGAGAAATAACCAGTAATCTGATTCGGGAACAGAAGAAACTTAGGGATCAACTGCAAAGACAATTGGCTTTGGAAAGCAGAGATGTGGAAAGGTTAGATAGCATTACCCTCCTTAATCTTTGGCATAGCCTCAGAGGAACTAAGGAATTAGCAA
>Ga0209099_1000359_pt1 | contig 54899 bp, 45 predicted proteins | sample AD_JPNHW2_MetaG_FD_184430 | JGI IMG/M metagenome (GOLD analysis project Ga0209099, IMG submission 184430) | Active sludge microbial communities of municipal wastewater-treating anaerobic digesters from Japan - AD_JPNHW2_MetaG (SPAdes) (version 2) | ecosystem: Engineered > Bioreactor > Anaerobic...
CAATGAATTTTATGTTTGGCTGTAAGCCAATATTTTCTTGCTTGACACTGCGAACAAATATAACCTTCCGGCCATCTCATATCTATAAGATAATACCAACAGGCATTCTCATCTGGAAATTGAGCCAGAAATTCTTGAAAATCCTTTGGGTATTTTTCTTCTATTTTCATGTTGCAAATCTAATTAATATTTTGACTTGCTTGTTGTGGACAAGCAGTTATATCAATTTCAATGTTATTCTTAATTTCATTTATTTGTGCATCAAGATCACATAAACAACGAACAGAAACTCCCTGTGTCTTTAGGTTAATGTTACTTGTCATATCATCGTTGTTAAAACTCAATGCACGGCTTTTGGCATGTGCTGCCGAAACTGTGTCCGTGCTCCAGAAGATACCGAAGGATCCCATGGCGGAGAAAGACCCATCAGCAGTTCGGCTACCTCCGGGAAGGGCTGTAAAGTAGGTTTCGTTCGTTGCACCGGTATTAGGGCTTGCCCAATGTTCCGTTCCTGTTTCTTTCAGTTTGCCACCGGCAACACTTAGCCCTCCTAAATAATTTGCAAGTTCAGTCCATTCGGCATCCCGGGGCACATGCCAGCCGGCGGGACAAAGTTTAGCGGTGTTTACAGCATACCAATTATATAATGCCCCATATATGTCGCCGTAGGTCGTATCATTATTCAAGTACCAGCAAAAACCGGGACTGGTTAAGTATGCCCATGATGTTTCATTGCTTACTAATGGGATAGCTGTTCCATCTTTATATTTTGTAACTCTCAGGTTTTCTGCCATCCACACCTGTGTGCCAATATTTACAATATTGTAAACATTGCCGTCTATGTCCGTTACTGTCTGAGCTTGCGTTTTTATTATTAGCAGTGCAAGAACTGCAAATTGAAGTATTAATTTTTTCATAATAATTTTATTTTATTCAATTGTTCCAAGTATTTCAAACTTGATGGGAATTACATAGTCTTTTAAGCATAGGAATATTTTCATCTGACAAGCGTTACTGTCCCCTTTTTAACAGTGCTTTCGCCATTAGTAAACCCGACATCTGCCACATAAAAAAATACGCCTTCACCACATTTTTGGCTGTTTTGGGTGCCGTTCCAGCCCTGTTTTATATCATAACTTTCAAAAACCTTATTGCCCCAGCGGTTGTATACCATTAAATGTAAACTTTCTATTTGCTGGCCCCGCACATAAAACACATCGTTATGCGCATCGTTATTGGGTGTAAAGATGTTGGGAATATAAACGACTGGTTCCGGGTCTTGAGTTGGTATTGTATCTTCGCATGGGCACAGTGAGAAATTGTCGAAAAAGTAATAGGAATAATCAACAATATCTGGTATTATCTTAAATTTGTGAACTTCATATTCGAAATTAAATGTACCAATAGTGAGATATTTTTCATTACCAACAGCAAAGAAATCACTTGAAATTTTCGTCCAATTAGTTGTGTCACTAATAATATTTTCTGCAGGATTACGCACTTGTGCTTGGTAAAAAAAAGGATAGGAATATACTAAAGTATCACCTTGTGAAATAACATAAGGTTGTTTTAGTAAAGAATCAGAAAAAAATATACCAATTGCATCAATAGCTGTATTTGAATGACCAGATAACAGAGTCCAAAACTCAACATGATAACAATGATCAGCTAATAGAGAATCGGTTAATTCACCTTGTAAATATTCCCTGTTTTCAATGCCACTTACATATCTATAGCTAATAATGCCAGCATATCCATTACCAAAAAAGGAATGGTGGTATAGTGGTTTGATTTGTTGATTAATTATTGAATCAATAGCACATGTGTTAAAATAATCAGAAGTGCTTTCAAATAAAGGCTGTGTCCAGAAATCTGCGCAGTAAATTTTCGATAAATTATATGGACAGCAGGTATATTCCTCCAGTCCGGGATTTTTTATTAAATTATTGTTTAAACATTGGCATTTGCTGATGAAAACAAATGCCAATGTTAAAACAGAAAACAATATGGCTTTCCTGAAAATCATGCTATTTACTAATCACTAAACGTGCACTTTTGATTTTTTCACTCATAGCATTCATTACTTCATAAAGATACAAACCATTGCTTAGCTTACTGATATCGATGTTTAATGTTGTACCATCAGCTTTAATTCCCTTTTCAATAAGGGTTGTGCCTAAAATATTTCTTATAACAAATTTACACAATTCCCCGTTCAAACCATTCAGTTCAACATTGATGTTGTTTTCAGCCGGGTTGGGATAAACAGAAATAGCGCTTTTATCTTTTATTTCATTAATGCCAATGACTACCGGATTATACTCCCAAAAATCATTTAATAGTGTTTGCGCGGAAACGCCCATACCCACATAACCCATATTCCCGATTGAAAATCCTATAGGTGTCTGTCGAACATTAGCAGGTAATGAGGCTTTGTGTGTCCATAAATTTTTTGATTGATCCCATTCAATCAAGTCATTCAACTGGCTGATATCATTAACGCCTGTACAAAAATACCCTATATCGCCTATTGAAAATCCAATACCATTGCATCTATATTCAGGCAAATTTGCCTTTTGTGTCCAGAAATCTGTTGCCGGGTCATATTCCCAGAAATCATTACACCAAAACGGAGCAACATCACTGATTCCCCCCCCAATATATCCTTTTGTTCCAATAGAGAATCCTTGTGCATCATAGCGGGCTGGCCCTTCGAAGTCAGCTTTTTGTGTCCAGGTATCAGTTACAGGGTTATATTCCCAAAAATCCTTTTGGTTGCCCCCACAGCCTGCTCCGGTGCCTAAATAACCTTTCGATCCAATTGAAAAGCCAACTGTTAAGTTTCTACAAGGGCCAGGGAAATTGGATTTTTGTGTCCATGTATTTGTTGTTTGATCCCACTCCCAGACCTCTTGTGTTAGATTATTTGTTGAATCAGTTCCGCAACATATATAACCTTTATATCCTATTGAAAATGACGCGCCGGCTCTTCTTGGCAAACCTGGTAAACTTGACTTTTGGGTCCATGTGTTAGACCATTGGTCCCATTCCCATAAATCTTTCTTCATAGAACCGGTAGTATCATATCCAAAGCCTATATATCCATGATTTCCTATAGAAAAGAAATATGCTGTGGTTCTTCCGGTACTAGGCAAATCAGCTTTCTGTGTCCAATATCCTTGTCCGTGTACATGATAAAAAAATAGTGTAATCCAAACATAAATAAATAAATATTTATAAAACATTTTATGATTTTTTAGTTGACTATTTTAGTTGATTAATTTATTAACAATTGCTTCTGGCAATTTGCCAAAAGCAATTGTTAAAGTGTTTATTAATATGAATTTTTTATCCTCACATTATTTACTGATCACCAGTCTACCGCTTTTAATACTTATGCCATCAGAATTTAATACCTCATAGATATATAATCCATTGTTTAGTTTACTGGTATTAATAGTTAATTTATTGCGATCATCCTTAATTTCCTTTTCAATAAGCTTGATTCCGAGCATATTTCTTAAAATAAACCTATTAAAATCTCCGTTCTTGCCTTTTAGCTCGACATAAATGTTATTTTCTGCGGGGTTTGGATAAACATTCACAGTAATATCATGTTTATTGCTATTATCATTATTTGTATTACCCTGCTCCAGGCTTTTGGGGTTTACAATTGTTTCCGTTTCCGTGTATCCTACAATTGCCCTGGCAGAATATACGGCATCTCCATTGACAAAAGGCGAGGTAGAAGCTAATGTTTCCAGTTCGTCTATTATGTTTTGGGGGATGGCTTTTTGAGGAACAATATAATCGAAATAAACGCTGTTTACCCATTTCCGGTTTATCTCAATATTATTTACCGGGCTAATTTGATTATTGAGCGTTTTAGCATTTTCGATATTATTATTTTCTATTTCACGGTATATTTGGTCAAATTTGCCGATATTGCTGTTTTTCAAAGAATAATAATAATTGCGCAGGGTAGTAGTAAGCTCCAGTTGATTCTCTTCAAGCTTTTGATAGGCATATTGCTTTTCAAAATACTTGAATAATTCATCAAATTCGTTGTAGTTATTACTTTCGTTTATTATTGCATCAATCTCATTATTATTTATACCTGTTGGAGATGTACCACTGATTTCATTTATCGTCGGATTTGAATTACCGGCCATCAAAGGACCATAAGTGCAGTTTTGGCAATTAACGGCTATAGGATTTACAGCAGGGGTCAATATTATATTATTTAAATATATTGGCTTATTTGGCAAATATTCAGATAAAAGATTTCTATAATACCAATCAACTGTAACACCTGTATAAGTCCCATCAATCCTAAAATAATTCGTTACATCATTATACCATGTATTATCATTAGGCGAATTCAAAGTACCCTGGTCAGAAAGAATTGTCTGTACGTTAACAAAATCGTCAAAATAAAACCCGTTATAACTACCGTCGGACGTGTTGCATTTAAACTGGGTTCCGAGCAATGAGCCGTTGCCTCTTATGCTTACTCCAATATTTTCTGAAGTGTTATCATGTATCTTGGCGCTTACGGAATGGTAAATCGTTATGCCATTTATAAACAATTGATAATTTGTGGGCGGAAGGCTCGCACGGTGTATCATATTGCAGTATGCTTCAATGTTATCACACTTTTCAAACCATAAGCCCCACACAGGTGAGTTTTTGATGTTAGTAATATAATTATTTGAGACTATTGTTTTGAATGCCAAAAAGGATGGATGCGATCTGATATTCATCAATTTTACACCCATCGTAGGATTTAAAATGCTGTCGTATTTAACAGTGATTCTATTATATAATGGCAAGACACTAATAAATTGAACGCCTGCCGAAATATTTGTTTTAAACGTGCTGTTTGTTACATAGCTGCCTAAAATCGGTTCACGGGCATAAACGCCTGTTCCTGTTCCGGTTACTTTTGCATAGTTAACTCCCGTTATGATATTGTATGTGTATATTGCACTCTTGTCGGTATCAAAGATATTGCTGCTGTTAGCGCCTGCGCCGCAGACAATTTTTGAAACTATGTGGTATGCATCCCTGTATATGGCTGCACAATGTATGGCTGTTTCGCATTGCAGGTTGTAATAATCCCCGGTGACAGAAGAGCAAGAACTTGAGTTATTTATATAATAAAAATTATTATTATAAACATTAACGCTTGAATTAAAACTTGCTATGCCGCAAAAAATATTTCTGAACATATTTGAATCCTGCGTGCTGTCGCCGACAGTGATATTATACACATTTTCCAGGTGAACGCCGTGTCGCGGTTTATCATTCAGGTATGGCGGTATCATACCGGTACCCTGTGCATCAAAAAGGCAACCGTATATTTTCCCTTTATGAGAATATATTGGGCCGCTTACGCCGTAGAAGTTATCTCTTGCAAAAACTGATGTGTAATTATTAAAAAAGGATGAATTTTTCAGTTCAAATTTTCCACCGTCTTCAGAATATACCGATTTTAAAGCATCTTGTACAATGGATTCTTCCTCAATAATTACTTTTGCATTACTGTCTGTAATATAAATACCATCCCACATATAAGGGCAGCCTGCCAGAATATGCGAATTTGTTACCGTAAAGGTATATGGTGGATTAACAACAAATCTTGCTTCAGGCCCCATTAAAATATAATCAATATCCGACACATTGATATCGTCGTCTATCACGATAGTACCATTAAAATATGGAGGGGCAGGATTCGGGTCAAATACCGAGGCATCAGTTATTGTTTCATCATTGAAAACCGGTGTATACGCATTCTTTCTACAACATTTCCAAATTCTTATGCTATCATATGTTTTACAACCGGATACAGTATCATTGGTCGTTATATAAATCCAGGTATAATCAGCATCCGAACCCCAAAGAGGCTGCCAAACCACTGAAATTGACGATCCGTATTGAGGGAAACTGCTGCTATAACTATTATCTCCAATTTCCCAAAAATAAGTATAACTAGTCTGGGCATTAGTTATTACATAGGTCGCATTTGAATCACAGGTGTTGAGATTTCCGGTAATTTCGGGTTTGATAAGTTGTTCTATTATTGTAATTGTAACTTCATCAGTAAATGAAAAGCCACATGAATTGGTTGCGGTGACCGTATAGGTAGTTGTTCCTTGAGTGTAAGGGGTAATATTTTGAGTCGTTTCTCCGGTGCTCCATAAAAAATTCCAGATAATACCCTGGTCATTACCTACGGGCGGACATGGCGCAGTAATAATTTCAACACTATCCGGATCGCAAAAAATAGCATCCTGTGTTGTTATTTCAAAACTATGTTTTATCAGGCTTACGCTATCAATGTTCACACCTCTGCAATTGTCATCATACGGATTTCTAGGATATATACAAATTCGATTATAAGTATCGGATAAGTTACTAAAACATACTGTTTTTTGAACCCAATTTGAATTAGTATTATAAATAGTTTCATCATCAACTAAATATTGATCTGAACCTATTCCCGTTGAAAAATTATGAGGAGTATAATAATTTGGCGAATAGGTCAATACATCATTAGTTAAAACTACATTTAATTCAACGGTTGTATTAGTAGCATATATAAAGCTCAATGAATATTTTTCATTCTGTTGTGGTACTCCGAAATTAAAATCATGATAAATACCTTCGGTGTTATATGTACGAGCCCATAAATGTGCGGCATATTCGCCTGTTGCAAGTGTTGGGTATCCGGAGCTAGTGCCTGTAGCTATATTGGGGGTACCCCATGCGGTTTGCCAGCCACAAATAACTCCTGCGGGGCCACTTTGTGTTACAAACGGATCAACTGGAGGATAAGGTACCGTGCCAGGATTAAAGGCTCCGTTACTAATTAAATCACTTGAAGCAGAACAAACCTGTGGTGGCGGGCAGTCAGTGGATGCCCATGATTTATTTAATAATTTTTCCACACAAAGCCTGAAATAATTTTTTAATGTAGTATCCTGCTTTACACAAATGAAATATGTTGCCCCCTGTGTTAAACTATCTCCAAAAATTCTCAAACTATCATATTGTTGTGTGCTCTGAGAGGTGATTAAACTTAGATTACTGCAGGAATCCCCTGCGTATAAAAATATGTCAGTTACATTTGCAGCCGATGTGTCTGTTGGTTGCACAATATTAAAGAAATAATCAAGAGTATCTGCCGTGAATTTTATCCAGTAATATTGGTTATCTTGGAACTGATATTCCGACCAAAAATTACTTGACAAAGTGTCTGCAGTCGTGCAGTCATTTTGCGCTTTCACACAATTGTTTATTATTAGAAATAATAATGAAATTAAAATTATTCTAAGATATTTCTGATTTTTCATAAATTTGAATTTTAATTTTAAAATACAATCACCTTTCACTTTCGCCGTCTGGCTTTGCTACTTTGGCGCATAATTTATTTCAGAAATACCGTGGCGGGGTTTATAAAATAAAGTGTTGTTATTCAGCATTTTTTTGTATCTTTGCCCTTGCCTCCTTGTTTGGTTAAATTTGTTGTTTATTCACAGTATCAATATTTTTCAGCCCACTTGGAGGCATTTTTTATATGTAATTATCAAAATATAAAATTTAAACGACTATTAACGATTGTAATTTTTTGTAAATATATAACAAAAAATTAATAAAAACAAGGAAATTCATATAATTATTTTTCATTATTACATATAACGTTATTTTTCAGACAGATGGTGTTTTTTTTATTTTGTACCTATTGAATTTAAAGAGAAAATATTCCGATATTGCATTGCACTGAGCATTTGTCGAAGTGAATGCTTAATGGTATTATGCCGATGCTGTTCACAAACAATTTCAAATGGGATAAGGACATGATAATACCAAACTGCTTATCCCATTAGCAGTTTCGCAGGCAAACTGGTAAGACATTTTTTTATTCAGCGAATCCTTTTTATAGTATTCCGGTATCTTTGAAAAAATCTGCTCACTAAGTACTGAAGCATCAAGATAATATTTTTCTATATTAGAATTATTATGTTTTCTGTTTGATTCATCTCTTAATTGCGAATAACTCAATAAAGGAAAGATCAGAAATATAAACACAAATTTTTTCATAATGATTATATATATGTGTCCACAAATGTATAAGTTTTGTATTTAATATGTAGATAAAAAATTGGAGCCTATAAAAAAAGCGGCCTTTCGCCGCTTTTTTTATACAAATTCTGATTTTAGTACATCAAATGCTTCTTGCTGGAGTTTTTCCATCCCGCATCGCTTTTATAATCTGCAAAATAAATGACCAGATCGGCATCGCTTTTATAGTCGCAGAAATATATCGTCACATCCGCATCACTTTTATAATCGCAAAAATACCACAAACCTTCATTGCCGCTGGCATCGCTGGAATATGAACATTTATAAACCACCAGGTCGGCATCGCTTTTATAGTCGGCAACGAAAACCTTTACTTTAGCATCGCTCTTATATTCGCAGGAATATACCTTTTGTGCCTGAACTGAAGACATACCCATCAGTACAGCAAACACTAACAAACTGACCTTAACTAATTTTTTCATTTTATCTGGTTTTAATTATTCTGACTTCTGACTTCTGATTTCTTAATTCTGATTTTTCCGCCGCTGCGGACTTCTGACTTCCTACTTCTGACTTCTGATTTCATAGACATAGTTTTCCATGATAGGATTTGAAAGCAATTCTTTGCAGGCCTTATCCAGTCTTGCCTTGGCAGTTTTTTCGTCTTTTGCCTCAATTTCAACAGACAGGTGCTTCCCGATGCGGACATCGGTAATTTCAGTAATACCCATATTTTTCAGTCCCGAAATAACGGCTTTGCCCTGCGGGTCGAGCAATTCTTTTAAAGGCATAATGTCAATTTCAGCTTTGAATTTCATATTTATTGTTTTTTTCTTTTTACGAACAAATCAATTAACGAAAGAATGATATACAAAATTATAATAAAAGGAACAGCGGCAAAATAAAAAAGTAAAATAAAGATCAGCGACAAAATGATAAAAACATAGCGGATGCTGTTCCCGCTCCAGCCAAACGTTTTGAATTTCATGGCGATCAGCGGCAGAGGTGAAACCAGCAGGTAAGAGAATACGAGCGTTACAGGCACTAAAAATGCCGGGTGCAGGATAAAATAGGGCAAACTGTCAAGCCACGGCAGCCACGACGGAAAGCCTTTTCCTAAGGTCAAGGGAACCAGTGCGAAAATCAGTAAAGCATTGGCAGGTGTGGGCAGGCCGATAAAGTGATCGGTCTGCCGTTCATCAATATTAAACTTGGCCAGCCGCCAGGCCGAAAATACCGGAATGATAAATGCTATAAAGGCAACATAAGCGGGCAATCCGGTATCCCAGAAATCCAAACCGCGCTCCAGTAACAGAAACATAGCAATTCCGGGAGCCAGGCCGAAAGAAATAACATCCGAAAGCGAGTCGAGCTGTTTGCCCATCTCTGATTTCACATGCAGCAGCCGGGCTACAAAACCATCGGCAAAATCAAAAACGGCAGCGGCAAGAATAAAATAAACAGCCAACATCAGCTCATCCCTGAAAAGAAAATAAATGGCAAAACTCCCGCACAGCAGGTTTAAACTCGTAACAAAATTGGCGATATTTGTTTTGATTGATTTCATGAGATTTTATACAAAAATAATTATTTCATTTTACAATGACTCATAATCTTTTCGCTTAATTTTGTTTAATAAATTCATAGCAAAATGAAAAACTATCTCAACCTGATGCTTATTGCGGTCTGCATCACATTCCTCTCATGCTCCGGCAATAAAAAACAGGAAAAAACCAATGAGCCGGTCGTTGAATACGGTAAGGTCAACACCAAAGTCAAATGCCAGAAAAACCGCACTCATTCTTATGCGGCCTATTTACCTTCTTACTATTCCGAAGAGAAAAAATACCCGGTGGTCATTTGTTTCGACCCCAGTGGCAATGGCGCCGCACCGCTCGATTCACTTAAAGACGCGGCGGAAAAGCTGGGATATATCCTGATAGGTTCCAACGTGTCAAAGAACGGCACATCCTGGGATGCCACTGCCGCGCATTACGATGTGCTGCTTGCAGATATCATGGAACGCTTCGGCGTCGATCAGTCTAGGATCTATACCTGCGGATTTTCGGGCGGCTCGCGTGTGGCAAGCTCTGTCGCTATACTGAAAGGTGGTATTGCGAGCGTTATTGGCTGTTCTGCCGGATTTCCCCAATTGAAAGAATCCATAAAAACCAAGTTCGATTACATCGGCTTTACGGGCAGTGATGATATGAATTATGCCGAAATGGTCAACCTCGACGGGGCGCTCGAAAAAAATGGCATGAGGCATCAGTTGATTATCTTTGAGGGGACACACGCCTGGCCGCCCAAAGAGGTGCTTTCAGAAGCTTTCATCTGGATGGAACTTAATGCTATGAAAGACAAGAAAAAGCCGGAGGATAAAAATTACATTGACAAAAATTTGTCTGATCTTAAAACAAACCTGGAGAAAATTCAAAAACAGGGAAATGTATATAATGAGTATCTGTTGACAAAAAAAATCGTCACCTATTTTAAGGGACTAGCTGATATAAGCACTTATGAAGAGTCGCTCACGAGACTCGAAGCCAACGCTTCTGTAAAAAACGGCATCAATAATGCCATCCTGAACTTAAAGAAAGAGCTTGCCATGCAACAAAAATATGCGCCCAAACTTTCCAGTGAAAATGCTGCCTGGTGGAAAAACGAAATTGCCTACCTGGACAGATTCATTTCACTCTCGTCAAATGCTGACGAAAAACATATCGTGAAGCGGGTGCTCGAATACCTTAGCCTCTCGGCATTTTCAGCAAGCTCGTCCTTGTACGGCCAGAATAATTTTGCCGAAGCAGAACATTACATTGAGCTATACGCCATTATTGACGCAGACAACCCCGAACCGGAATTTATGTATGCCCGAATCTTTGCCCGTAAAAAAGATGCTGACAAAACGATGGAACATCTTAAGAAAGCCGCCGATCTCGGCTTTGCAGACAAGTCGCGCATCGATAACGACACTATTTTTATGAAATTCAATGAAGACAAGCGTTATGCTGAAATAACCGGCATCATTGAAAAAAATAAAAAATAAATTATGTCTGAAATAGTTTTTGAGGTTTGTGCCAACTCGCTGCAATCGGCTCTGGCAGCACAGGATGGTGGCGCCCATCGTATCGAAATCTGTTCAAGCCTGAACTCCGGAGGCCTTACACCTTCGGCTGCCACTATAAAATTAACAGTTCAAAAGCTCAGCATACCCGTCTTTGTCCTGATACGTCCGCGTGCCGGCGACTTTTTATACAGCGAGTATGAGTTTGAGGTCATGAAAGAAGATATTCGTTACGCAAAAAGTTGCGGAGCTGCCGGCGTGGTTTTCGGAATATTAAATGCCGATGCAGAAATAGATATTGAACGCTGTACAGAACTTGTGAATCTGGCAAAGCCCATGCAATCAACATTTCACAGGGCTTTCGACAGGGTAATGAGTTCCGGCTCAGCCCTGGAAGATGTTATAAAAACCGGCGCCCACCGCATACTGACCTCCGGGCTGGATGAAAAAGCGGTGAACGGCAAGAAAACCATAAAAAATCTGGTCGGACAAGCCAACGGACGGATAGCCATAATGGCCGGCGGAGGAATTAATCTGCAAAATGCCGAAGAAATAATATGCGACACCGGCGTCAAAGAAATTCACGCCTCCTGCTCGGTTTCGGTAAACAGTAAAATGACGTGGCTTATCCGGTTTTCGTCCTTTGACCTGGGTTATTGCCACACAATAACCAATACCGCTACTGTCAGGAAAATGCTTGATATTATTAATAAAATTGAATCTGGATCATGATAAAAAAAATACTGCTATCCGTGGTGGCATTGTGTTGTGGCCTGCTGGTCACAGGGCAGAACAAAAGCCTGCATTTTATTACCGATACAGTATATCGCGAACAGGTTGAAAAAGATTTTGAAAAGCAAAAACTGATCACCACGGGCAGGGCAGAAAAATTGTATACGGTGTTCACAAGCCCGCTAACCCTTGCAGAAGAAGAGGCTCTTAAATTTCTTTATGCTTATATGCCATTGAGCGACCTTGCCGATTACGACGGTGATTTTTTTCTTGAGCAGGTGCGGATGACGCTATTGGCAAAAGAAACCTTCCTCTGGGGAAAAAATATTCCTGAAGAGATTTTCAGGCATTTTGTCCTGCCCTGCCGCATCAACAATGAGAATCTGGACACCGCCCGGAAAGTTATTTTTTACGAACTGAAAGACCGTATCAAAAACCTCTCTATGCACGATGCCGCGCTGGAGGTGAACCACTGGTGCCACGAAAAGGTTACCTACAAACCCACAGACGCACGCACCAGCGCACCTTTAAGCGCCATCAGGACCGCTTATGGACGCTGCGGCGAAGAATCCACGCTTGCCGTTACTGCTTTCCGCGCCGTGGGTATTCCTGCACGGCAGGTTTACACTCCACGCTGGGCACACTGCGACGACAACCATGCCTGGGTAGAAGTGTGGATAGACGGAAAATGGCATTTTCTGGGCGCCTGCGAACCCGAACCCGACCTTGACATAGCTTGGTTTTCGGCCCCCGTACTCAGGGCGATGCTCTGCAATACGACTGTTTATGGACGGTACACGGGAACTGAAGAAGCATTGAAAAGCGCTGATATTTTTACTCAGGTAAACCTGATCGGAAACTATGCCCCCTCAAAAAAACTCTTTGTAAAAATTGTTGACAAAGATTTAAAGCCTATCGAAAATGCCACCGTAGAGTTTCAGTTGTATAATTATGCTGAATTTTATCCGCTGGCAAAAAAAAATACGGATAAAAACGGTACCACATTTTTAACCAGCGGACTGGGCGATCTGCTGATATGGGCTTACGCTGGTAACAAGTTCGGATTCGCAAAGATCACCGTCGAAAAAACCGATACGGCAATTATCTGCCTCAACCGTACAGCTATAGAAGACGAATCCCTCGACATGATCTTTGTCCCACCGGTGCCCCGCCAACCAAAAGTCCCCGACGAAAAAGGCAAAAAAGAAAATGAGAAACGCCTGCAAAACGAAGATAAAATAAGGACGGAATATGAATCCACGTTTATCGATTCCCTTGCTGCCTGTGCCATCGCAAAACAATATGATCTGGATGACGATTCCATATGGATGTACCTGAAACAAAGCCGCGGCAACTGGCCGGAAATAGAAAAATTCGTACTGGCAGGATCCGCCATCAACAAGGTTTTTATGTATCATATCCTTGCAAACATCTCACAAAAAGACCTGCGCGATACCCCCTGCGCCATTTTGTTAGGACACCTGCAAAACAGTGATATGTCGTTTGTCAATTCCAATAATATTTCTATGGATCAATTTTTCAATTATGTCCTGAATCCGCGAATAGCCGGAGAAATATTGTCGGATTATAAAAAATATTTTCAGGAAGCATTTGATAAAACAACGGTACAAAACATGCAGAAAGACCCGGTGCTGCTGGTAAAATATGTAAGCGAAAATATTGCCGTTTCCGCCACTGCCAATTATTCACGCAATCCCAATACACCGGCCGGCACGCATCAATTAAAAAATGCAGATGCTGTTTCCCGTGATATTTATTTTGTGGCTCTCTGCCGCAGCTTTGGCATTCCGGCACAGATCAACGCCGCCACAAAACAGCCCGAATATTTTTACAACAAAAAATGGACACAGGTTTATTTCGAAAAAAACGATATCGTCAGCACGCCCAAAGCAGACCTTACGCTTACTGTTGATAAGACTACGACAGATTTTAAGCCTGTCTATTACACTCATTTTACCATCGCCCGCTTTGATAATGGCGTGTACCGTTCACTCGATTACGAGGAAAGCAGCCTGTTTGATGATTATCCGGCGGCTATTACCATTGACACCGGCCATTATATGATCGTTACCGGGCTGCGCAACAACGACGGCGCCGTCAGCACACATATTCATTTTTTTGTTTTGGGCGCCGGGGAGCACAAAACAGTACATCTGAAATTCCTGCAGGCTGAAGAACAGCCGAAAAGCCTGGGGGTTCTTCCGTTCAGCAATACTTTTCAAAACGCCAAAAACAAAAAAAACGAAAAACTTGAAAGTTATATTTATCAGAAAGGCCTTATCATCGGCTGGCTCGAGCCTGACCGCGAACCGACCAAACATACCTTGTCTGATTTCAAACAACTAAAAGCTGAGTTCGAAAAATGGGGCGGCGGCATCTTGTTCTTATTACCCGAAGACAAAGCGGGAAGCGGCTTTCAGGCAGAAATGTTTCCCGGCCTTCCCGCACAGTCGGTTTTCGGTATTGACAAAAACAGCCTTCTCTCCCTTGCCGAAAAAAACCTGAACTATACCTTTAACAAAAACTACCCGGTTTTTCTTGTCGTTGACAAAACGGGTAATATCCTTGATTACTCCTCCGGCTATAAGATCGGCAGGGGCGAGCAGATGGTGAAACTTTTGAAATATCTGAAATAACCCAGAATTCTTTAGCATGTAGATGTTGGCAGGAAGGCTATGATAATGGTGACGATATGGCCAGATGGAATACAGGCTGGCGGACTCTTATCATCTGTTGATTATTAATTTTGTCGTCTGAACTTCTTTGTCAAGCTGAACAAATATAGTATATAGCCCACATCGCACCTCTGAAATATTGATTTCACCACCTGAATTTACTTTACCTGACAGTATTTCTTTTCCAAGCATATCAATAATTTTAAAATTCGCTTTTTTCGAATTAGCCGAAACATGGATGTAATCAGAAGCCGGGTTAGGATATATCATTAATGAGTTATTGGATTGTTGATATTCCTGAATGTTCAGGTGTATATCCGCTATGCTTAGTTTCCAGATGCCATTCCCATAGGTTCCGACATACAGCGTGTCATTCAAAAATTTTATTGAACTCACATTCAGATTCTTTAACCCATCATTAATTGCAGCCCAATGCTGGCCAAAATCATTTGTTGCAAAAACACCAAAATCAGTCGTCACAAAAAGATCAGTACCGCGGCTCGCAAAGTCACGAATTGAATAATTTGTAACTAATCCATTATTTGCATAAGTCCAACTGTTTCCGTTGTCGAAGCTAACATACATCCCATGAACACTTATATAGGCAAATAACGCACTATCGCAATTGGCTAAAGCAATTGGTTCTCTGTCTGCAGGTAATCCATTATTTGACAACACCCAGTTTTGTGTATTATCAAGCATTACAAGCTGTCCATTGCCACAAGCCGCTGCGTAAGGAATGGCATTATTTATAATAAAATCGTTAAACATATTGCAATATTGAGAAGGAAGGCTGATGTCCGTCCAGCTTATTCCTAAATTGTCAGTATGGCACATTTTTTCATCTTCATAGGCATAAAGCCTACCATTTTCAGAGTAAATCCGATAAGGATCGTCACGGGCAAACGGAACGGGAGTGAATAAGTTATTCCAGGTAATACCATTGTCTGAACTAAAAACGATAAAAGGATTATCATAGGGCCATGACGGGGTATCGTGTTCAACTGAAAGGAAGATCGTGTCGTGCATCGAAGCCAGAGAACCAAACAATTCATAGGTAACAACCGGAGAAATATCTATCCAGTTACCATTTAAATTTAGCTTATATACTTTGCTTTCGTCATTTGAAATTACGTTGTTGTTAGTTACAGCCATTGACCTTATTGATGAACAGATCATTCCTTGCTCATTCTTATGCCATTGGCTACTTTGAAAATAAAAGAAACCGGCTGCATTCGTTCCGCAAAGCAATGTGGAGTCATAGTTTGCAAGTACGTTTATTTTTAAATCAGTCAAACCCATATTCAATGAACTCCAATGGACACAATTATCTGAAGAATAGTAAACACCGTCACCGGTTGTGCCAATGTACATGCCAAAATTATAAGCCAGTATTGTTGAAATATTTGAAGGAGCCGTGTAAACCAAATTCCAGCTATTTCCATAATCCGCACTTCTGAACAAGCTGTTTGAGATTGCGGTGTATAAGGTATCATTAAATGCTTTAACGAATGTCACAACAGATAATGAAAGGCCAGAATTTACGCCAGTCCAATTACTGAGATTTGTGCTGTTTCTGTACACACCTTTTTTTGTTCCACAGAAAATATAGTTGTTCAACACCTCAATAGCCGTTACGTTCGTCTGATAATAGGTCCCTATCCATGGATTCCAAAGGGTATCGGTAGGTAATCCGGTATTATATGAATTCCATGTGCTACCATAGTTAGCTGATTTTAAAAAACCCTGCGTTTCATTACCTAAATACAGGCAGGAGTCAGAATTAGCCAGTGTTTTAGCGGGTATCGGATTTATAGTAACAGGAGGATTATCAGGGTTGTTCAGGTCAATCAACTGTATCCCGCCATACATACTTCCTGCAAATAAACTGTCACCCTTTTTTGTATAACATGAAAAATTAAATGTTGAATTAAATGTCCATCTGTCAGCAAGTTGATTTTTAGAAAAGTATCCGCAATTTGTGGCAGTCAATAATAATGAATCATGTCCGATAATGGCTGAGACATTCGTACTGCCGTATGGCCCATCGGTTTGTATCCACTGCGGGTAGCACAAATTGACTTGTGCAAGCAGGGCTATTGTCAAATAAAAATGGGGTTTCATATGTTGTTGGATTTTTTTTTCTTCTTGTTTACAACGGACGTGTGCTGCTGCATGGCGGGGCATCTTTGATGTCACGCCCAAATGTCCGGCAGGACAGTTTTCCCGCTGGCAGCAGCACAAAGTTATGCCTAGTATTTTGTTTTGCTATCTTCAATATCAATAATCGGGTTTGTAAAAGACATACGTGTCCGTAAAAGAATTGTCTGTTGAAGGGTAAACTCCTTTTAATGTCATTTTCCAATTAGCAAGTTTTGTAGAAAGATCATTTGCATAATGATTAAAAACAAAAACCCTCTCTACGTTGGTGTCAATCTGATGAGGATACTCAATTATTTTAAAATATTTGTTTCCAAAGGTCAATCTTTTATCGTTTGCCCAAGTCTTTTTTTCAAAATAATTTGTCTCGTTCCCCTGCCAATTGATACAATAATGAGTTTCTCCATTTTCATAAATATAAAGCATTATACAGTCATAGTAATTAATTTGTGCATGCCATCTCCCAATAAATTCAGTCCTGTCTTTTACAACTTCCTTTTTGCAGCCCCAAAGGGCTATCAGAATTAATAAATATGGGATAATCCTTCTTTTCATTTGATCAATTAGATAGACACCACTCAACATTTTCAATGGTTTTAAACCCAACTATTCCTTGGGTCAGGGAGTAATAAACTATCGGCAAATCAGGAGCAGAATTGCTTGTTCCTTTAAGTTCATAAACTGAGTAAAACTCTTTTCCAGCAATCGTTAATGTGTCATTGGTTACGATTAATGAATTTGTTGGACAATAAATGTTATTTGAATTAAATTTAAAACTCTCAGAAAAATTAAGAAATAAATTATCTGAACATTTTATAGAAATTCCAAAATTATTAAAAGATTCTCGTTCTCTTTCCAAACGAAAATAAATTCTGCTATTATTGCTTGCTGCAAAAATTGTCCGCTCAATCTCAATATAGTAGACAAAATCACAACAATCGGTATTATAATCACAACTGCGATATCTTTGGTCTAAATCTGAGTGTCGTCCAGCCCCATAAAATACAACTGAGTCACCGGCTTGATTTTTAAAAATTAAAGTCTCTGTCCCATTGTATGGTACTAAGTGTAAGTCCTCGTTGGTCAATTTAAAATCACCCTCATCAGTAGTATTGCAGTTGTCACATCCGAATTGGAGTAAAAGAAACGCAAAAATTATAAAAATTTGAATTATTGTCTTGTTCATTATTTAAATATTAGGCATAACTCCTTTATAAGTAAAACAAAGCAATACCTATCCACCAGCATATTAACGAATATGTATGATAATTATGTCACACCATGAAATCAAAATTAATATAATATCTTTTATAAATCACCAAATGGCCATTTTATTTTTTGTCAACTTATTGTCGTTACGCAAATGGCTTTTATCGGATTATTTTTTTACCTTCCTGAATTATCTTTTATATATTTGTGTAAACAAACAAAAGATTTTTTCATGAAAAAATTTATACTGCTCACCTTGGTGTTTATTCCCATGCTGGCAATGGCACAGGAAAAAACCAATAACTTCGGCATACATTTTTCCGGCTATGTGAAAAACGATTTTTTTTATGATTACCGCAGAACCGTTGGCATCCGCGAAGGGCACTTTTACCTCTATCCCGAAAATATCAGGTACGATGCCGACAGCGTTGATATCAATGCGAAAACCTCTTTTAATATTCTGTCCATTCAAACACGCTTGCGGGGCGATATCACCGGGCCGGATGCCTTTGGTGCAAAGACCTCCGGCGCTATCGAGGGTGAGTTTTATGGAACCACAGACGCCAGCATCAACTGTTTCCGGCTGAGGCAGGCTTTCGCCAAACTGTCATGGGCCTCCACCGACCTCACCATAGGGCAAACATGGCATGGAATGTTCTTCGAAGAATGTTTTCCCGAAATTATGGCAGTGAATACCGGATGTCCGTTTCAGCCATTTTCAAGAAATCCTCAGATCAAGGTTGCCCAGCATTTTAAAGATTTCAAATTTATTCTTTCCGTCATGTCGCAACGCGAATTTTCGGAATGGGGCGGGTCGGACGCCATCCGCAATGCGGCCCTGCCCGAAATGAACCTGCGAATATCCTACCAGCATTTCAACGAAGACCAGACGCGTGAAATTTTTGTTGGCGGCAGCGCAGATTACAAGGTGCTGGTTCCAAGAATCGTCACCGACAGCAATTTTGCCACCAACAGCAGCCTGAATGCCTATGCCTTCTCCCTGGTTTTTAAATACCGCTGTCCTAAAATTACGTTTAAGCTGTCAGGAACATACGGTCAGGATTTGTATAACCATACGATGCTGGGCGGGTATGCTTACAGGTACACCACCGACAGCCTTACCATTGCCCGCGGGGATTACAGTTACACGCCACTCAACACCTTTGCAGGTTGGCTGGACCTCAGTACCAATGGCGAGAAATTCCGATTTGGGATTCTTGGCGGCTTTACAAAGAATTTCGGGTCTTTTCAGAATATTTTAGACTGGAAAAACCCCAACTCCTATTTCGCAAGGGGCTGGAACATATCTTATATTTACCGCATCTCGCCGAGGTTTGTGTTTATCTCCGGAAAAATAAAAATGGGCATTGAAGGAGATTATACCGTGGCCGGATATGGAAACAGTATCAACAGCCTGGGAGAAGTTAAAGATGTGAAACCGGTTTCGAATATACGGTTAATGTACTCGTTGTTCTACTATTTCTGATCATCAGCATCTCCATTGAACCCAAATTCCGCATTAAGAATTTTCTAATGCGTAGCAATAGGAACAATTAAGCATAATTAACTGTTTTTGAATAAATTATAATGTGAATTTTTAATGCGGAATCGACAAAGTAAATGTAATCCCGGCATATCTTGTACGGGACAGGAGACTGTCTCAAAAGTTCTTTGTGCGCCTTCGTGCAAACTTTGGTGTCTCTTAGTGGTAAACATAAGTAATTGAACCACAAAGGATCACAAAGTACACACTAAGGTTAGATACTCGCAAATATTGACTTTTAAGACAGCCTCATTTACTAAGTCGGGGTTACCCCCCGACACTTCGTGTACGGGACGGGCAGATTCAACCCGCAATCCTGCGCACTACTCAATAGTTCACTTCGTTTCTATTTCGTAATCTGGGTTAAAATTCCATTCGGCGTAAAATTGCGATAAAAAATCTTCCAGAAACTGATGACGTTTTTCGGATAGTTTTTTTGCCGTTTCTGTATACAGGCGGTCTTTCAAGAGAAGTAGTTTTTCGTAAAAATGATTGATGGTGTGGCTCCGGCTTTTTTTGTAAGCCTCAAAATTCTCATGCAAGGCGGGCATTTCATCAGGGTTGTATAGTTCTGATTTATTATATCCGCCGTATGCAAAAGCCCTTGCGATTCCAATAGCTCCTATGGCATCAAGCCTGTCCGCATCCTGAACCACCTTTGCTTCTAAAGTTACGGCCATGTTTTTTTCGCCGGCGCCTTTAAAAGAAACTTGTCCGATCACAGAGGTGATTTTTTGCACAGTCTCTGTTTCTAACCCGCATTGCGCCAGCCAGTCAGCCGCATGAGCCGACCCGGGGGCATTGAATTTCCAGTCGTCCAGGTCATGCAACAAAGCGGCAAGCTCAACAATATACAGATCGGCCTTTTCCTGTTTTGCAATATAAACGGCCAACTTATGCACCCTGTAAATATGCCACCAATCGTGGCCTGAAGATTCCCCCAAAGACTTTGATTTTACAAAATCTGTAGTTTTTGAAATGATCTCTTCCGGATAAGCGTACACTACTTTTAATTTAGCAGGCTTGAAACCTTCTGGTAAAGGTCTTCGCCTCTCAGGTTTTTAGCAATGATCTTGCCTTCCTTATCAATCAAAACAGTGTATGGAATTGCTTTAACACTATACAGGGCTCCCACTTCCGATTGCCAGAATTTCAGATCGCTGACATTGGGCCATGTCATACCTTCCGATCTGATAGCGCCCACCCATTTATCCCTTGTCTTGTCCAGCGACACGCCAAGAATCACAAATCCCTTATTTTTAAAATCATTATACAGCCTGACCATATTAGGCATTTCTTTACGGCAGGGGCCGCACCAGGCTGCCCAAAAGTCAATCAGGACATATTTCCCCCTGAAAGAACTCAGGCTGATGTTTTTGCCAGTACTATCAGGCAAAGTGAAATCCGGAGCTAAGGTGCCAATTGCTGTTTTTTTACCCTCGTTGATCTGCATGTGAAGATTTTGAATAAACACATTTTCCGGATATGTCTCCAATAAAACAGAATCCGCTTTCAGGTATACATCAATATTATTGTCAATCGGGAGCACTTCGGTCAAAAATAATATGGCTAAAGATTTGGGGTTTTTCTGAATATACGATTTTAAAATATTGTCCTGATCTGTTTTTATCCTCTGATATTCTGCCATATACGCTTTTTGTATGGAGTCAAATTTAGGATTGGACACCTCTTTGTATAACTGATTATTTACACTATCCATACTGGCCTTATGAGACATTATACTATTTTGATTACGGTAAATATCCGCCGAGGTTTCTGAACCCTTTATCGAAATAGACTTAAGAAAATCATTGGCATCAATGGAAATTTCAAGCTTTTCGCCGGCTTGCAATATCATCATGACATAATTATTATTATCAAATTGCAGTTTGTACAGATCCGTTTTTAAAACGTCACATACAAATGAAAATTTACCATCGGTACCTAAAGGGGCGCTTGAAATAAGTGTAGCCTCCCTGCCGATCTGATATAAAGATGCTGTTGTAAACCGGTTATTTTTGATAATGCCACTGATGCTCGCCTGTTTTTTTAATTGTGCATGGACCGGGGAGGCTCCCACGATCAGCATCGCCAGAAAAGCACACCAAAAGAGGTTAATCGTTTTTTTCATTTGTATCCTTATGTAATTAAAAAAAAATGATCCATAACTATAAATAAAAAATCAAAAACCCTGATCCCGGATTTTTGATTTTTCATAAAAACTTTTAATTTTTTATTTAAGGCCCAGTTCTGCCTTCACCATCGGCATAATGTCTTCGGTGGGGTCAGAATAGAGAAGCACACCAATGCCGGCATCGAAAATATAGGTATACTGGTTATCTTTTCCTACTTTTTCAATGGCTGCTTTGGCTTTATCTATGATGGGTTTTAAAAGTTCATTCTGTTTTTTCTCTAATTCGCCCTGTGCTGATTCCTGGAATGCTTCGATGCGGGCCTGAATATCCTGAAGTTCTTTTTGATTGGTTTGTTTTATCAGGTCTGTCATATTGGCTTCATTGCTGAGATAGGTCTGATATTTGGTTTCCAGTTCGGTTTGCATTCCTTTTAATTGATTTTCAAGGGTAGTTGCATAATCCTGAATTTTGGTCATCGCGGAATCTCTGCCTGGCATGAGCTTTAATAATTCGTTGGAATCAATATGCCCGAATTTTTGTTTTTTCTGGGCAAACGAAACCGTTGTGATACCTGCAAGAAAAATAATGAGAACAACTTTTGCTAAATTTTTCATATTTACTATTATTTAATATTTTGTAATTGGTTGCAAAGATATTATTTTTTTTTATTTTTTCTATTCTTCGTCCTTATCATTCTTATCATTTTTGCCGTCATTTGTTTTGATGGCTCCCGGTTTGTATCCGAGTTTTTCCAGCACGTCGTCGCTGCGATCATTCTTAGAATTGGCATACAACATGGTTGTACTTCCTGATTTGTCAAAAACAAATGCATAGCCGCTGGCGTTGGCAATACTTTCCACAGCATCATACACTTTATCCTGGATGGGCTTTATAATTTCCTGACGTTTTTTATACAGATCGCCGTCTTTCCCGAATCTTTTTTTCTGCAGGTCTTTGGCTTCTTTTTCCTTGGCGATGATGTCATCCTGGCGTTTTTTCTTAATGTCTTCCGGCAACAGTACAGCTTCGGCCTGGTAATCTTTATACATTTTATCTATTTCAGCAAATTTGCCTTCTATTTCCTTTTGCCAGTCCAGAGAAAGCTTATCAAGCAAATCTTGTGCATCCCTGTATTCCGACATGTTCTCAAGGATATATTCAGAATCGACATATGCAAATTTTTGAGCATTCGAATTCATCGAAAATGCAATAATTACAAACAATAAAACAAATAACTTTTTCATGGTGACCTCCTGTTTATTTTGGTTATTAATCAATGGACTGGTTAATCGAAAAATGGAACTGGCTACCTCCTTTGCCTACACCCGGTATATTATCAAATCCGTAACCCCAGTCTAAGCCAAGGATCCCGAACATGGGTAAAAATACCCTTACGCCAACACCGGCTGAACGATAGGTATCGAAAGGGTTAAATGCTTTCCAATTCGCCCAGCAATTTCCGCTTTCAGCAAAACCCAATACATAAACTGTTGCCGAAGGGTTAAGAGAAATAGGATAGCGTAATTCCAGTGTAATTTTGTCAAAGATCGCTCCTCCGACATAATTATCGGATTTATCACGGGGTGTTAATGAGTTATTTGTATATCCTCTCAAAGCGATCAGTTCTCGGTTGTCGAGCGAGTATCCCGATAATCCATCACCACCTAAATAAAAACGTTCAAAGGGCGGAACTCCGATCTTTTGGTTGTAAGAACCAAGAAACCCAAATTTTGTTCTGGCACTGAATACCAAATTCCCTGCCAATTTTGTATAAACCGATGCCGAAAACTTCCATTTATGATATTCTATCCAATTATATTTTTCGGCATCAGCAAGTTCCGAATAATTTTTATTACTAAAAATAGAATACGGGGGAGTAAACTGGGCCATCAGCGAAACTTCTGATCCTGAACGCGGATAAATGGGCTGATCAATTGAATTACGCGATACAGTGATAGTATAGTTAAGGTTGTTTGATTTGCCGTCGGTAAAAGCATAAGAAGAATAATAGTTATTAAGTGTGTAATTTTTGTAACTGATCTCATGGTACAGTGTAAAAAAATCATCCGGCCATTTCAGCCGCGAGCCTAAGCCGACAGCGGCGCCCCAGATACCGATCGCCTGACGGTTCGAATCCCCTTTTGATAAGCCGTTGGTCTGTGCGGAATAATACACCGAAACACTCAGTGCAAGAGGTTTGTGGCCTCCAAGCCAGGGTTCTGTAAATGAAGCATTGTATGCCTGATAATACTTCCCGTTTGTCTGGGCGCGAACACTTAACTTTTGTCCGTCGCCTGATGGCAATGGCGACCATGCTGATTTTTTGAAAAAATTCTTCGTCGAAAAGTTATTAAAAGATACGCCCAGCGTCCCGATCAGCCTTCCCGCGCCCCAGCCGCCGGACAGTTCGAGCTGGTCAGAAGATGTTTCTTCTACCGAATACTCAATATCAACGGTACCATCCGTAGGGTTGGGTATGATATCGGGGATGATCTTTTCGGCATTGAAATATTTTAGTTGCGCTAATTCGCGGGTGGTACGGATGATGTCGGAACGGTTGAACAACTGTCCGGGTTTTGAACGTATTTCCCTGATAACTACGTGGTCTTTAGTTTTTGTGTTTCCCCGGATGGTAACTTTATTAATATAGGCCTGTTTTCCTTCAATGACGCGTATCTCCATATCAATGGAATCATTAACTATGGCGGTCTCAATAGGGGTAGCACTGAAAAACAGGTATCCGTTATCCATATATAAAGAGTAAACATCAAAACCGTTGGGATTGTAACTCAGATTTGTTTCAAGCTCTTTTTGATTGTAAACATCTCCTTTGCCAATTTTCAGGATCATATTTAATTCCCGTTCGGAGTATATGGTGTTTCCTATCCAGGTAATATTACGGAAATAATATTTTTTGCCTTCTTTCAGGTTAATATTGATATCTACGGTGTTTTCGCCGGAACGGACAATGGTGTCGTGCAGGATTTTTGAGTCGCGGTAGCCCAGTTCATTATATTTCTCAATAAGGCTGAGCTTATCTTTTTCATATTCTTCATTTAAAAACTTTGCGGATTTGAAAATTCTTAAATTTATCCGTTCGTTAATATAGTTGAGAAAATTATCTTCGATACTGATACTGTCGCGCACAAACAATTTTTTCACCGTCCGGACCAGCAAAGTATCACATCCCATAAATGGCTTGAAAACAGTTTTTTCCTTGGTTTTCTTCATCTGATGTTTTAAAGTAAAATCAGATACATTTTCGTTGCCAATGATGTTTATTTTTCGGATCTTAACTTTTTTATGCCTGTTTATTTCTACATTTAATTTTGTAGAATACTTACCGGAAGCAGTATCAATAATCTCTTTAATTTTCACCTCGGCATTATAATATCCCTTATCGTGATAATATGCTTTTATAGTGTTTTCGGATCTTATGATCACATTTTGTGTAATAATATCGCCTTTGGTAAGGTTGATCTTTTCACGCAGGTCGTCCACTTCAGATTTTTTCACATTGGCCGAAAACAAAGGCGCGGCTGCAAGACGGGGATGTTCTTTTAACTGAATTTCGAGCCATATTTTGTTTTCTTCAATTTTTGTCGCATAAATTCTCACATCATCAAATAATCCTTGTTTCCAAATATTTAAGATGGCGTTTGAAGTTTTTTCGCCGGGGATCATTACCGTCTGTCCTTCATACAATCCGGTAAGCAATTTGCAAATATTCGTATCGGTGTATTGTACGCCGCTGAAAACTATTTTTTGTATCTCGTACTCTTTAGGATTAGCATAATCGATATTTCCTTTATCGTCGAGAGATATCTGGGCCTGGACCGGTATGCTTATTATAAAAAGTAATAATAGTTTAGTTAAGTTTTTTAACATCTTTTTATTTAATTTGCTCGCTAGTCATACCAAATCTTCGTTCCCTGCTCTGAAAATCTATGATAGCATTATATAAATCTTTCTTTCTGAAATCGGGCCATAACACCGGGGAAAAATACAACTCGGTATAGGCCAGTTGCCAAAGTAAAAAATTGCTGATCCGGTATTCACCACTTGTTCTTATCAGCAGTGAAGGATCGGGAATTCCTTTGGTGGAGAGTGAGGACGAGATCAGCTCCTGATCAATGTCACCGATCTGCAATTCATTATTTTTTACTTTCAAGGCAATATTTTTTACCGCCTCCGTTATTTCCCACTTCGAACTATAGCTGAGTGCAAGTATTAAGGTCATTCCTACGTTATTAGCCGTAACATTTACTGTGTTCATAAGTTCTTCATAACAATCCTTTTGAAGGCTTTTCAAATCACCGATGGCTAATAAACGAATATTGTTTTGAATTAGTGTTTTTGTCTCATTATTTATTGTTTTTACCAAAAGCTGCATCAGCGCATCTACTTCAGATTTCGGCCTGCTCCAGTTTTCCGTGGAAAAAGTGTACAAGGTAAGGAATTTAACACCCAATTCGGCGGCAGCTTCCACGGTTTCCCTGACGGCTAGCACGGCATTCTCATGGCCAAAAATGCGCATGGCGCCTCTTTTTTTTGCCCAGCGGCCGTTTCCGTCCATAATAATAGCAATATGCTCAGGCAATTTCTCGGGAATAATTTTTTCTTTCATGTAAATGTATTGGAACAGAATAAATTAATCCTTGTATTTGATCTTAATATTGGGATGCTGTTTATAAGCGTCGCAGCGTGCTTTTTTTGCTTTAATACGTAGCGAAACGGTAAGCCCGGTAAAAACATACCAGTCTTTAGTTTTTTCGTTACCCCGTTTAAAGCCGGTATAGTCGTGGCCTTCGACCGTATTGGAAAGAGAGGGATCTGCAAGCGCTGCTGCCACTTCACCGTTTTCTGCTGCCAAAACAACGGGGTCGGCATATACAGTACTTACGTCATCAATATAATCGGTAAAAGTTTTTCTGATGCCATACTCCAGGCCAATACTTATTAATTGGTGAGGGGTATACTTAAGCCCCAATCCAAAAGGAATTGCAAATGTTGTTAAAGCATAAGGTTTTGGAGAACCTTCCAATGTTGTTCCCTGCCCCTCAGTGCCTAATGAATGCAACGAATACCACACACCATCATATTCAGCTTTTGGATTGAAATTAAACACGGATACACCCACAAAAATATACGGTGAAATAAAGTGTTTTTTATGACCCGGAATATATTGCAGGAAGTTGAATTCTATTTGTGGGGAAAAATCGAAGATATAAGATTTAAAACTAAGATTACGGTCGACATTTGCTTTTGAAACAGCATCGTTTGCTTCCAGCCCCCCTAATAATGCGCTGATTTTTAATGCCCATCGTGGCGTCATGTTATAACGATAAAAAACACCATCGGCAAATTTTGTCTGTAAAAAATGCTTCGATGGATTGAGGTCGCCCAGATAATAGGACCCTCCTAAAAAAACTCCGACTTCCGATCGGTAAAAGTCCTGAGCCCGAAGCCCGCCACCAAGCAACAGAAATAAAAAACCTATCAACAATTTTTTTTTCATAATGATATCAAAATCTTAATTTGGGAGTATATCCCTCTGTTATAGAATAGCAGACTGTAAAAAACAAACCGATCATATGATCATTATCTCTGGGATCGCCCCGTTGCTGGCCTGGCCTTGTGCTCATATACAACGGCATTCCGGGAACGTCATCTATTGCAGGATTTGCCATATCTACTGCTAATTGTCCTTTAGACTGTAATAACGCATTTTCATCAAAATATGTTGTACTGCAATCATCAATATAATCCGTAAAGGTGATCCACTGGCTGTATTCAAGGCCCACTTCCCATGCCTTGGCTACTTTAATCCGGAACCCTACTCCCAGGGGTACCGTAAACTGTACGGATGAATATTTTTTTCTTGTCGGTACCAGTGTCTGTCCTTCGGTGCATAAAGGCTTAAGCGCGTACCATTTCCCGTCATATTTTCCTTTAGAATTAAAATACATACCCCCTATGCCTACCTGAATGTAAGGGGTGTAGACCATTTCTCTAAAACCAGCACGTGTACGGCTTCTAGCGCGGTGTACGCCGGTATACCGTGTTTTTTGCGTGAAGTCATGCAGGAAAACAATGGAAGTAGAAAGGCCATACGTAGGTGTTCGAAAATTCAGATTCCGGTTACTACGGAATAATTCTTTTGTCCATTTGTCGTTCCCGCTCAGCCATATGTAATCAAAAGAGGAGCGCCAGGCGAAAAATTTCGAGAACCGGTAGAGGTACCCTATCTGAACAGCAGGCCTGACAGCCTGGATATCAAAATCCCGTAAACTAAAAACTTCTGAACCAATTTTATTTAAGCCGCCAAAATCGCCATAAAACTCTGATGCGCCCACAGCAAGATACACTTTGTGTTTTTGCTTTTTCCAGTCGTTTCTTCCAAAAGTCCTTCTTTGTTGCGCTATGGTAGATAGTACAAAAAAGACCATCAAAAATAAAACAAGAATTAACCTCTTCATTATATTACATTTTCCTGAACTTACAAAAGTATAAAAATTTATGCTAATAGCAAAATCATCAGGTTTTAATAAATACTTAATTTCTTTTGTCCCAGCCCCACATAAGTTTTTCCCTGATGGTAGAAAAAAATGATTTTGAGTTAAGCTGTATAAGGCTGATGTGGAAGGTTTCTTTTTTTATCTCCAGCTCTATTGAATTACTTACCACGACATTGTTGGAATCCAGTGTTACCAGAAAATTTTCCGAACGGCCTTCAACTTTTAGTTTTACAACGGAACTATCGGGGATAACGATCGGCCTGACAGTGAGATTGTGGGAAGCGATGGGCGTTAAAATGAAATTATTTGAATCCGGTGCGATGATCGGCCCCCCGCAACTCATCGAATAGGCAGTAGAACCTGTTGGTGTAGAAACTATTAACCCATCAGCCCAATAAGAATTCAAAAACACGTCATCGACATAAGCCTGTATCGTGATCATGGATGAAGAATCCTTCTTATGAATGGTAATTTCGTTGAGAGCAAAATTGTTCTCACCAAACAAATTTCCAGGTTTGTTCAGCCTGATAAGCGACCTTTTTTCTATATGAAATTTTTTTTCTTTAAGGCATTCTATAGCTTCGCTTACCTCATCTTTTGAAATACCCGACAAAAAACCCAGCCTTCCTGTATTAAAACCCAGGATCGGGATACCAGAGTCCCTTACCAAAGATATGGTTTTCAGCATAGTGCCATCACCGCCTATACAAAAAAGGAAATCCGTATTGTCTTTTATATCTTCATAATTATTAAATGGCCTGACCTCCGGGTTAATCAAGCGCGCTTCTATAAGTTTTCTGTAAAAAGGCTCATAAATTGAAATGTCAAATTTATTATAATTCAACTTTCCGAGAAACTCTAAATAAAAAGCTTCCAGTTCTTCTGAAAAGTTTGTGGCAAAAAGTGCTATCCGCATCATGCTTATTTTAAATATTCAGATAATTCATCAGGGAATCATAGCGGTCCTGAAGGTCATTTTTGTAATCCGCTTCTGTAAAACTGGCCAGAACCACATAACCATAGCGTTCAAAGGTTTGCAGGACAGGAAAGATATTCATAATATTAATCTTTATCGTCACCTCAAGCTTCATCGAATCATGAAAACTACTGACGAAACAATTTAAAACTTTTGCACCATTTGCTTCTACTATCCTTGCTATTTCCTCCAAAGAATAATCGTTCTGGTTTCGTTCAATAATGATGATCCCCCCGGGATTCTGTATGGAAGCTGTCTGAGAAAATTTTTCAAGAAGGTTGGGGAGTGTGATTGAGCCCAGGTATCGGTTTTTGATATCAATAACAGGGATGATAGATAGGTTCATCTCACCGGCCAGGGAAATAATTTCGTAAATATGCTGGTGCTGATAAACATAAGCTTTGTTTGCCGAAAGCTGGTGGCTGCCAATAGATTCTTCGGGTTTGTTCAGCGCGTAAATATCATTTTCGGAGATCAGTCCTAAAAACTCCACATTATTTACGATGGGCAGATGGCAGATCTTCTGGTCTTCCATAAGTTTCAGCGCATAAGTTGCCGTATCGGAGGTGAGCACTGGGATGACGGCATCGGTATACAGGTCTTTGGCAAGCATAAAACTTTCAGTACAAAAAAATTTTTACAAACATACTAATTTTTAACTTTGGCGGCAAAATATCATTTATGACTAAACTGAGTGTAAATATAAACAAAATTGCAACGCTGCGCAATGCCCGGGGCGGAAATTTACCCGATCTTTTACAAGTTGCCCTGGATTGTGAACGTTTTGGCGCCGGGGGAATTACGGTTCACCCACGTCCTGACCAACGCCATATAAGGTATACAGATGTATACGACCTAAAAAAAATCATTTCAACGGAATTAAATATTGAAGGCTACCCTTCCGAAGCATTCATCAAACTGGTACTGGAGGTCAATCCCGACCAGGTGACACTCGTGCCCGACGCCCCGGATGCCATCACCTCCAATGCAGGATGGGACACGGTCAGGAACGCTGTTTTTTTAAAGGAGATCGTCTCTGTTTTTAAAAAGCAAGGTATCCGCACGTCGATCTTCATTGACCCCGATGAAAAAATGATCGGGCATGCCGTAGAAACAGGAACAGACCGCATAGAGCTTTACACGGAAGATTATGCGAAAAATTATTCCGCCGGCAGGGAAAAAGCAATTTTTCTTTATAAAAAGGCTGCTGAAAAGGCGCTGCAACTGGGCCTGGGTTTAAATGCCGGGCACGACCTTAACCTTCACAATCTAAAATATTTCCAGGAAAATATTACAGGCTTGCTCGAAGTATCAATAGGCCACGCACTGATCTGTGACGCCTTATATTTAGGCCTGGAAAATACAATTCAATTGTATCTTCGCTGCCTGAAGGCTATTTCTGACTGACCGTTCCCGACTCTTCGTAAATGACTGTCAGCAAGGTTTGTCCGACAGCTTTCAATGAATTTTTATCTACATTTTCTATGTTGTCCTTCGTGGTATGCCAATACTTGTAAAATCCGCTTTTGGTCTGGCTTTCGCGATGAATGATGTCTATTGTGGGTATACCACTAAGTTTGTTGATATAATAGTGGTCGTCAGTGATAGGATCGGTCTGCTCGCCGGAAAAAAACTGGCCGTAGCCTATACGTGAAGCAGCATTCCAAACAATATTCACCACATCGGCTGCGTATTGCATGGAAATACCTTCTTTGGTAAAATTAGCGTTGTTAACGCCAACCATATCGAGCAGTATCCCATAACGTGGTTTATAGTTGGGCACATGCGGATTTTTCGACCAGTATTGTGAGCCAAGCCCCCAGGTATCTTCGTTATAGACGTTTTTATCCCACTGCGGTTCTCCATAATCTTCGGCATCAAAAAAGATAATATCCAGTCCGATATTTATCTTATTCAAGCTGACAATCCGTGCAATTTCCATAAGTACCCCCACGCCGCTGGCCCCGTCGTTGGCTCCGTCGATAGGTGTCCGGTGCTTGGATTCATCCTCATCCCAGTCGGCATAAGGGCGCGAATCCCAATGCGAACAAAGCATTATTCTTCCGGGAGCATCCGGATTAAAGGATGCAATAATGTTTTTCATGTTCAACGACGTGCCGTTATATGCCCGAACCCGGGCCTGTTGTATAAATACATCCTTTGTGTATTTTTTCAAGGTTTGCTCAAGCCAGGCGGCACATTTCCCATGAGCCTCTGAATTCGTGACCCTTGGCCCAAAATCCGTTTGTGATTTCACATAAAAAAAGGCAGAATCTTCATTAAAATCAGGGACGCTGACCTTAGGGCCTGAAAGTTTATTATCCGTATTGTCGCCTGTTGTTTTTTTGTTGGAATTATTGCAAGAAATAAGGAAACTACAGATCATTGCAACAGCAAAAAATAAATTAACGTGTTTTTTCATGATTTTTTTTCTGATAAAAATTGATTGAACTTATAAACATTGATTAAAGATTCTTTAACAGGGATGTAAGAAAATGGTAACGTTTCGAGAAGTTTTTTATTTGAATATACCGAGGTTGTTTGTGATATTTGTGCCGTAATATCGTTAAAGCCCGAGTCGTTACGGGTAATAAAATCCTTTATGGCTAATGCTCTCCAGGCAAGGCCAGTCAAAAACCTGCCGGCACAATATTTCGGGGCGGGTTTACCAAGAACCTGTGCGACCATTGTTAAAAACTCCCGGTAGCTCAGGTTTTCGGAAGAAACAATAAAACTGTCATTTTTTACCGGACTGTCCATTATCTTTATCATCGCGCTGACAACATCGCGCACATCGACATAGGCGGTGCTTCCCGGGGTATAAAATTTTAATCCTTTTTCAATTTCCCTGAATACGACTCCGATCCCGCCTTTTTGATTCCAGGGGCCAATAATCACCGATGGCCTGACAATAAAGGCATCCAGGCCTTCAGCCCTTCCCCGGTATATTTCCTTTTCTGCCTGGTATTTACTATCGGCATATGCTGAATGTTTTTCCTGATTGTCCCATAAGGTATCGTCGGTGATGAGTTCATCTTTCCCAAGTACTGCTATGGAACTGACATGGCATAATTTTTTTATCCCGGCTTCGATTGTTGCATTCACAATGTTGGCCGTGCCCCGGACATTATTTTCAATCAGTTTTTTAGCATCTTTGTTTGAAAAGCCCACACTCGCCGCACCATGGTAAACTTGTTCAACCCCCTGCATAGCGGATATCAAAGTATGAATGTCGAGGATATCTCCGTCCTCCCATTCAATTTTTTCAAACAAATTTTCTTTATGATAAAAAGAAAAAAGCTTGTGCACAAATTCGATATCCGATGAAGGCCTTTTCAAGGCCCTGACCTTTTTCCCTTGCGCGCATAGCTCCATCAGAAGGTGCGCTCCCAGAAAACCCGTGCCGCCTGTAACAAGTATCATGTTTTAGAATCTCAACAAAATTAATATTTATCCTGAGAATAAAGTTTAGTATTTTTGGCTCATGATAAAACCGAACAGGAATATTTCTGTCTTTTTTCTGTTGCTAGTACTTTTAACAAGCCATGCCCCTGCTCAGATAATCCCCGAAACCAGCCGTATTGACTGGTCAACGGCAGGCAACCGTTTTGTTTTCCCCGAAGCGGCCCCGGAAGTAAGTATTTTATCTTTTGGCGGAGTGGCAGACGGCACAACAAATAATACGGCTGCCCTTAACAATGCTATGGCTTCCTTTGGCGGACATCCCGGCATCGTTTATTTTCCTGCCGGTTCGTATTTATTTTCTTCCATGATCAGCATCCCCGATTCGGTATGGCTGAAAGGTGCAGGGCCGGATTCTACTTATATTAAAATTGCACACAGCAGCATCGGATTTTATTTTTCCGGCACAGCCACAAATAGTTTCACGGATGTCATCTCCGGCTTCCAGAAAGGTTCACACAAAATTACCGTTGCAAACCCGGCATTGTTCCTTGCCGGAAATTATTGTGAAATCCGCCAGGATAATGGTTCGTGGGATATTGAACCAGCAACATGGGCAACCTATTCTGTGGGGCAAATAGTCCATATTGATTCCATTATCGGAGATACGCTGTTTTTAACCGAAGGATTACATCTCACATTTGACACTTCGCTAAACCTGCAGATTCAAAAGATCATTCCCATTAAAGCTTCTGGCATGTCTTGCATGAATGTTGAACGAACTGATAATTCAACCGCAAATTATGGAAACAATTTCGGGTTCAACTATGCTGTAAACTGCGAAATCAGGGGGATAGAGAGCAATAAAAGCCAGGGAAGCCATTGTATAATCAGGGTAAGTTCTCACATCAGTATCAGCGGGTGTTATTTTCATGATGCTTTTGTGTACGACGGCAGCAGCACTAAGGGATACGGGGTTACCATAACCAACCACTCCAGCCTTTGCCTAGTTCAGAACAATATTTTTAACCATCTGCGCCATGCCATGATGGTCAAACAAGGCGCCAATGGCAATGTTTTCGCATATAACTATTCGCGCAATCCTTACCGTAACGGATCAATGGAATACCCGCAGGACTATTGCGGGGATATTTCGCTGCACGGTCATTATTCGTTTGCCAACCTGTTCGAAGGGAATATCGTACAGAATATTATTATTGACGAAACATGGGGGCCATCGGGACCTTTCAATACTTTTTTCCGTAACCGTGCGGAGATGTATGGAATAATTATGGCGTCTGTATTGACAGACAACCAGAACTTTGTAGGGAACGAGATCACCGGCACAGGATATACATTCCCGTTCTCCTGGGGCGCTTATACCCTTACCGGAAGTGCACACATACAGCACGGGAACAACGATAACGGAACTATTGTTCCCTCCGGCACAAATGCCCTTATCGATAATTCATATTATCTGAATGCCGGGCCCTCCTACTGGAATGTGAGCCAGTCATGGCCGGATATCGGGATACCAGCTACTTTAAACTCCGGAACGATCCCTGCAAAAGAACGTTATAATATGGCCGAATTTACCGATTGCAGCCAGCAAGGTATCGTTACAAAAATCCCTGAAAATATTGCCGAAGAATTTTTCGTTTATCCCAACCCTACAACAGGCAAACTTTTTATCAGGCTTCCCTCAGAAATTAAATCCTGCAATATTCAGATAAAAGACCTGAAAGGAAAATGCCTGATTAACAAAAAAAACAACCTGGGCATATCCGGCCACGAAATCGATATTTCCTCATTGAGACCTGGGATCTATCTGCTTTTCGTGAATACTGAAAAATATTTTTTTACAAGAAAAATTGTAAAACTTTAAATTACTTTCCAATGTTCAGGTGCCGTTTCATTTTCGGGTCGAACAGATCAAGTTCCATTTGTTTCTTTTTGTATTTTTTCTTTCTAAAACTTTGGCCCAGATCCCACCAAATACTGTCCTTCTTCTTTACACGTTTCGTCTTTTTATTAAAAACATACTGTTTTGACAAACGCGGCTTGCTGCCATGGCCAAATGATCCCGGGTCGGTGTCTTTCCGTTTGACCAGCGAAAATATCTTTGAAACACGCTTTTTATCTGCGTTGTAGCCAAACTCTTTCGGGCGTTTTTTTACCCGGACATTAAAACTGCCGGCACTGCGCAGCCGCTTTGTACCGCTGAAAACAAAATGTTTTTTGGTGACATTTTTCTTATTTTTGCTAAACGCATACTGTCCTGAATTTTTTCTGTGTTTTGAGCTGAATGAGCCACTCTCCCTGTTTCGTTTTTGAGTACCGAACACAAAAAATTTATTTTTCGATACAATACTGTTTTTCGTTTTACTGAAACGGAAAAGCCCCGACACCTTTTTATGCCGTAAGCTATAACTGTCTTTACCCCCCAAATGTTTTACCAGGTACTTTCTACCCGCCGACCGGCCAAAACCCCCATGCTTTGAACGTGATGAATAGGAATCTTTACCAAAACCGCCGCCGGTCCTTTTTTTTGAACGTGATGAATAGGAGTCTTTGCCAAATCCGCCACCCGTCCTTTTACCTGAACGGGATGCAAAGGAGTCTTTGCCAAATCCGCCGCCGGTCTTTTTCTTTGAACGGGATGAAAAAGAATCCTTGCCGAAGCTACCTGACGAACGCCCGCGTTTCCCCGAAGCAAAAGAGTCGTTGAAGCCTCCCTTAGACCGGCTGAAACTGCCGTGTTTTTCTACTGTGCGGTTCTTCCTTGTGCTGAATTTGAACTGGGTGTCGAATTTTTTATCTTTGGGTATAAAAGGGTCGGAAAGATCGCGATGGCACGAAGCAAACAACAGGATAAGGATCAACAAAAAATATATACCGTTTTTTTCTTTCATGCGGTCGTTTGAAAATCGGTTGTAAAAATAGATATTGTCTGTTCGTTAAAAAACATTTATTTTGTATCCGGAACATTAATAATACAAAATACGTGAAAATTATGAAAAAGTTGTTGTTATTTATTACAGGTATTTTGCTCAGTCAGCAGGTTGTCCGCGCGGATGAAGGAATGTGGCTCCCCATGTTCATCGACAGGCTGAATTATGTTGACATGCAGAAAATGGGATTGAAACTCACGCCGGAAGAAATATACAGCGTTAACAATTCCAGTTTAAAAGATGCGATCATTCTTTTCGGTCAGGGTTGTACCGGTGAAATCATCTCCGCTCAGGGACTTATATTGACGAACCATCATTGCGGCTATGGCGCCATCCAGTCTAAGAGCAGCGTTGAAAAAGATTACCTGACGGACGGTTTCTGGGCCATGAATCCCGGCGAAGAATTACCCATCGCCGACTTGTCAGTCAAATTTCTTATCCGCATCGAAGATGTTTCCCAAAAAATATTATCTGAGCTTCCGCCCAATATCACTGAGGCACAGCGGGCAGCCAAAATAAAAGAACTGAGTGAGAAAATACAGAAAGAAGCCACCAAGGGCAACGGATACGACGCTGTCGTAAAAAGTTTTTTTGAGGGAAACGAATATTATCTTATCGTCTATCAGACATACAAAGATGTTCGTCTGGCGGGAGCGCCTCCATCATCCCTCGGAAGGTTCGGCGCAGATACCGACAACTGGATGTGGCCGCGCCATAAAGCCGATTTCGCTTTGTTCCGCGTATACACAGCTCCCGACGGCTCTCCTGCTGAATATTCCGAACACAACATCCCGATGAAACCCAAACATTCGTTGCCGGTTTCTATCAAAGGTGTTAAAAATGGCGATTTCACTATGATCCTGGGCTACCCCGGCACTACCGAGCGCTACCTGACATCCTACGGAATAGAAATGTATGTCGATCAGTCGTATCCCGCACGCATCAAGGCGCGTGAAAAAAAGCTCGCCATTATGCGTGAAGATATGGATGCCAGCCCCGAAGTCCGGATAAAATATGCCTCCAAATACGCTTCCATATCAAATTACTGGAAGAATTTCATCGGAACTGTGAAGGCATTGAACCGCCTGAAAGTGGGTGATAAAAAACGTCACCAGGAAGGCCAGTTTGAAGCCTGGGTGATGGCCGATAATGCAAGAAAAGAAAAATACGGCAGGGTGCTTCAGATGATCAAAGACGCCTATTCGGAACTAAAAAAGACCAACCTGGAGCGTATTTATTTTTCCGAATCCGTCGCAGGTTGTGAAGCGCTGGCTTTTTCTAACAGATTTATCAACCTGAAAACCTTACTGAAAGAAAATCCGATAAATACAGAAAAACTGAATGCTAAAACCGCGGAATTGAAAGCTTCGGCAGAAAAGTTTTTTAAAGATTACAACAAAGCTACTGACATGAAACTCACCGCTGCCATGCTGAAAATGTTTTACGAACAGGTGCCGAAAGAACAACAGCCCAAACATTTTTTAAAATTGGCCGCCAAAAACAAATACGATTTTGATAAACTGAGCGAGTACCTGTTTTCAAAGACGATCTTTAGCGACCTTAACAGCGTGAACAATTTTTTGAATGCACCAAATACAAAGATTCTTGAAGCCGATGCGCTGCTGACCCTTATGATTGCATTTATTGATAACAACAATGCTGTTTCCGAGGCATGGAACACCTCAAATGTAAAGTTATCGGAGGGAAAACGCCTGCTGGTGGCCGGTATGCGCGAGATGCTGCCGGATCAGAAATTTTATCCGGATGCCAATCAGACCATGCGCCTGACCTACGGCAAAGTTCAGGATTACTTCCCTGCCGATGCCGTTCATTACAATTATTATACGACTCTCGAGGGCGTGATGCAGAAAGAAGATCCCTCCAACTGGGAGTTCATTGTTCCTGAACGGTTGAAAGAGCTTTATAAAAGCAAAGATTACGGCCAATATGCGGAAAAAGGTGAGATGAAGGTCAATTTTATCACCAACACCGATATCACAGGCGGGAATTCAGGAAGCCCGGTACTGGACGCCAGCGGGAACCTTATCGGCCTGGCTTTCGACGGCAACTGGGAGGCTATGAGCGGCAATATCTGCTTTGAACCTGAACTACAACGGACCATAAATGTTGATATCCGCTATGTATTGTTTATCATTGACAAATATGCCGGTGCAAAAAATCTTATAGCAGAAATGAAAATTATTCAATAAATTTAACCCCTAAAATTATATTTTATGTTTGACACAACACACTTCCACCCCATGATCGTGCACTTTCCGGTTGCACTGATTATTATCGGTTTTTTTGTCGATGTGCTCAGCCTTTTCTTTAATAAAAAAGAACCCTGCTTGTCGAAAGCAGGATTTTACCTGATGATCCTTGGCACCCTGGCTGCTGTTGCCGGATATTTGACAGGGGAGTTTTTTACGGCTGATCTTAGCGGTGCTGCCGGCGAACTTAAGGAAAGGCATGAGGTTTTTGCAAAGACCACCATGTTCGTGATGATAGCGGCATGTCTGATAAGGATCTATCTTGTATGGAAAAAGAAAATCAACAGCAGCCTTAAATGGCTCGTGTTTTTCCTGTACCTGGTTGCCACCTGCACGGTAGGTTATACAGGCCTTTTAGGGGGGACGCTGGTGTACAATCACATGATTGGATTTGAATCTGCTCCTGCCGATCAAACTGTTGCCGTATCAAACAAAAGCGTTGATAACCTAAAAGCGGCGCTTCAGGGAGAGACGACGGCCTCTGCCAAATATGCTGCCTTTGCGCAAAAAGCGAAAGAAGAAAACCTGCCTCAGGTAGCGGCGTTATTCAGCGCGGCATCTAAATCGGAAAGCATACATGCAAATAATCATAAAAAGGTATTGGAAACTCTTGGAAACAAAGTGGATGTCCAGCCCGAAGCCTTTACGGTCGGGGCAACCTTAGAAAATCTGCAGGCTGCTTTTAACGGCGAAAAACATGAAGTTGAAGCCATGTACCCTGGTTTTATCGAACAGGCAAAAACAGATAACATAAATAATGCGGTAAAATCTTTCGGTTGGGCGATTGATACTGAAACTAAACACATGGAATTATTTACTACCGCGATGGATGCGATAAATGCAAAAAAAGTAGGCGGACTCCCCACAACATATTTTGTATGTCCCAAATGCGGATTTGCCTATTCTGATGATGACGTAGAAGACAATTGTGAATTATGCGGAACAGAAAAAGCAAAATTTTTCACTTATAACTAATTATAGAACTCAAGTCAAATGAATAATGCCCGGCAATTAATATCCGGGCATTTTTTTATCATTTTATTTACTTTTGTAAATTCAAATAACAATTAATGGAACAACAAGCAGTAAAAAAATCCGGTTTCAAAAGTTTTCCACGTAACTTCTGGACTGTGATCACCATGGAATTTTTCGAACGGGGTTCGTATTATGGCGTGATGTCAATATTGTCGGTGTATCTGGTTATGAGCACCAAAGACGGCGGCCTGGGTTTTACCAAAGAAAGCGTTGGCGTCATAAAAAGCACTATCACCCCTTTGTTATACCTTCTTCCCATAATTTCCGGCGCCATTGCCGATCGCTACGGTTATAAAAAAACATTGTTTTTTGCTTTCATCGTGATGAGCTGCGGGTATTTCCTGACGAGCCAATTCACTGAATATCCTCTGGTATTCGCCAGTTTGCTGCTGATGGTGTTGGGTGCGGGATTTTTTAAACCGATAATTTCGGGAACCATAGCACGTTCGACCGATGTAAACAACTCATCGCTCGGCTTCGGAATATTCTACTGGTCAATAAACCTGGGAGCCTTTCTTTTTCCACTTATTTTAATACCATATTTAAAAAGCTATTCTTATTCATACATTTTTATCATGGCCTCGGTGATCACCGGTTCTCTATTGCTGCTCAACCTTTTCGTGTACAGGGAACCCGCAAAACCTGCCAGTTCCAAAAGCCTGATCACCATCCTCAAAGACGCCGTACTAGTATTAAAAGATTACCGTTTCATCCTGATGATAGTCATTTACTCCGGTTTCTGGATTTTATATTTTCAGATGTTCGATACCGTGCTGTGGTATCTGAGTGAATATATGGATATGACTCCGGTAAATAATTTTGTTAATGCTGTACTAGCCCTCTTCATAAACAACCCGCAATGGAAATTTGAAGCAGAACATGTAACGGTTATCAACGCGGGAACCATCATACTTTTACAAATCCTTGTATCAAGTATTGTCAAACACACCAAGGCATTGCCCACTATGATCGTTGGCATCTCACTCGGTACCATCGGGATGGCCATACTCGGCCTGTCTACCAATGCGTGGGTATTTATTACCGGCATGATTGTTTTTTCCCTCGGGGAAATGACCGCACATCCTAAGTTTATTTCTTATGTCGGGCTGATTGCCCCGCCGGATAAAAAAGCCCTTTACCTCGGTTATTCATTTTTGTACGGAGTGATCGGCAGCGGCATCGGCGGGGTGCTGGGCGCCAATTTATACGTATACTTTGTGGATACGCTAAACCGGCCTTCCACTCTTTGGTTCATTTTCAGCCTGATCGGCGTAGCGACTATCATAGGACTGCTGCTATATAACAGGTTTCTGGCGCCGAAGAAGGTTTAAATAATAACGAGTCATGCTGAAATTATTTTTCAGAAAAAACACCATCGAAGCCGGCTGCGATGAAGCCGGACGCGGATGCCTGGCCGGGCCGGTGTTTGCTGCCGCTGTGATTTTACCCAAAAACTATAAAAATAAAGACCTGAACGACTCGAAAAAACTGAGTGAAAAACAACGCGATCTGTTACGCACTGAAATTGAAAAAGAAGCGCTGGCTTGGGCAGTTACCCAGCTTGATAATCATGCTATCGACGAAATAAATATTCTTAATGCATCCATCCAGACGATGCACCTGGCGGTAAAAAAACTTGGTAAAGTTCCTGAATTATTGTTGATAGACGGCAACCGTTTTAAACCATACGAAAATATTCCGCACCAATGCATCATTAAAGGAGACGGCAAATACATGTCCATTGCCGCTGCATCGGTATTGGCAAAAACTCACCGCGACGAATATATGCTAGAGCTCCATAAAGAATTCCCGGAATATAACTGGGCTCAAAACAAGGGCTACCCCACCCGCGACCACAAAGATGCGATCAACCTGCATGGGATTACACCTTACCATCGCAAAAGTTTTAATCTCAATGAACAATTGAAATTTAAATTTTGATGACCGAATCTGCACAGCAAAAAAAATTTTGTAGTACTTTTATCCTTTTAATCGCGTATGAAATACCAACGGTACGATAGCAGGATAAAAATAAAAAAATATATTCTTATTTCAGCGGCAGCGCTGGTCGGGGCCGCTATTCTGTTTATCGGTTATTCCTACCTGAAAAGATTAAAAGACCCCGTGGTGCCTGCCATAAAGGCCATACCGGAAAGCACCGTTTGCCTGATAGAAATAAAAAATACCCTGGCGCTCTGGGACAGGATCAGCCAAAAAAATCACATTTGGAAAGAACTACAGTGCCTCGGTTTTGCCAGGGAATTACATTCAAAAATCAGCCTGATCGATTCGCTGGCAAAGAGCAATAAGGATATCGCAGATATTTTTTCGAATAACACATTGTATATGGCCTGGGTGCCCGACAGGGCGGATTACCGCTACCTGTTCACCATTAATCTGAACGGCCCGCACAACGAAAAACTGGTGGATGATTTCATGCATAAACATTTTTCTTCGGGCAGCCTGTTTACCTCGACTCAGTTTCTTAACAATGAGATATTTGAAATACACAAGGCCGGAAAAATATCCTGTGCTTACACCGTGTATCAGGGAATTTTTATTATTGCAGAAACTTCAGGCGTGATAGAATCATCGCTAAGCGCACTTCTTACAAAAATAAGCATTGAGAACGAGCCTGATTTTATCAGACTGAATGCCTCATCCGGCAAAAATGTAGATGCAAATATCTTTATTAAAAACACCTATTTCGACAACCTGATTTCCGGTTTTTTTTCAAGGAAACAATCCGGGGAAATGAAACTTCTTTCGCTCTCCGGAAATATGGTTTCTCTGGATCTGACCATAAAAAACGATGAATTGCTTTTTGCCGGCTATGGCTTATCCGGCGATCCGGGGCAATTGCTGAACAAATTATTCAGGGATCAAACGCCGCAGCAAACAGAACTAACAGGTATTTGCCCGGCCAATACGGCTTTGATGGCTTTCTGGGGATTAAACAATGCCGTAGGATATGTTAAGAGTTATACTGATTTTATGAATGCCAATTTTCATAAACGCAGCTTTGACAACATATGTTCTTATTACGATACCACTTACGGCATCACTATCTCAGACAGTTTCCTGCAGCAGATCGGGAACCAGTTTGCTTTTGTCGTTACGGAAAACCATGATATCGATAAGCCCTACCGGTATTATGGGATCTTCAAAGCGGACGATATTGACGAGTTTCAAAAATCATTAAAAGAAATTTCGGTTTCGCCCGAAGAACAAAACCTTGCCCTTCGCGACTCTTTTGCCATAAGAAAATTAAAGCCGATTGGTTTTTTAAAAAGTTTTTTCGGAAAGATGTTCGAGCCGCTGGATACGGCTTATTATACCTCCATAAAGGATTACATTGTTATCAGTGATTCCCCCTTATCGCTCGATCTGTTTGTCTCCGGCTTTTTATCGGGTAAAACCCTTGAAAAAAACCGGAATTACATTGATTTTTCGGATAACGTTTCGGACGAAGCCAATTTCTGCCTGTATACGAACATCCGCAAAAGCTATGGCTTGCTGCTCCCCCTGTTTGACAATAAACTCAGCGAAGCGTTCAGCAAAAACGAAAATTCACTTAAAAACATTCAGGCTGTTGCTTTTCAGCTTTCGGCCGATAAAAATAAGTTTTTCCTGAATGCCTATGTGAAACATAATTCCGGGTATGTGGAAGAAAACCCTGCCGTATGGGAATTTCCGGCAGACACCGCGATAAACGGAAAAATCTCGGTAATCACCGACCCGCGTGACAGCACAAAAAAGATCCTGTTCTTCGATGCATCCGATAATCTGTATTTGCTGGGACGCAACGGCCAGCTCATTTGGAAAAAACACATAAAAGAGCCTCCCCTAAGCAGTGTTTTTATCACCAATTTGAAAAAAGACAATAAATATTACATAGTTTTTAATACAAAAAACCACATCTACATTTTCGACCTGAATGGTGAAATGCCGGACTTCAGCCCTGTAAAGCTTCCGTACCCGGCCAGCACGGCAATCACACTCATTGATTATCAGCGAAAAAATGATTACAGGATCATCATTCCATGTAAAAATCAAAAAATTTACAGCTATCTGATCAACGGGAAACCCACGCCGGGATGGAACAACTATCGTACAGAGGCCATATTGCAAAAACCCGTCGAATATTTCAGGTTTCATAATAAAGACGTGGTAATCGCCACCGACAAAAACGGAAAAGTGTATTTTATAAACAGGCAGGGTACGCTGCTTATAAAAAACACTCAGCCCTTCATCAAAGCAAAAAATAGCAATTTTTTCATACATACCAATAAGAATAAACAATACCTGCTCACCACCGACAGAAAAGGTAAAATAATCTTTATTTCAGAAAACGGGAAAATTGATGTGGTGACATTGAAATTATTTTCGGAAAACCATTTTTTTCTTACTGGAGATTTTGATCTGGACAACAGAGATGATTTTATTTTTTTCGATGAGGGGAAAGTTTTTGTTTATAACCACGACAAAAAAAAGATATTGGAAGAAGCCCTGAACGGACAGCCTGGGGGAAAGCCTTCATATATCAGGCTTGATAAAAACAGGTTTCAGGTGATCTTTCCCGATTCGTCCTGCACGCACCTTGTCTTCCTTAATAACAAAGGGATAAATGAACACCTGAATTATACGCTGAACAACCCTGATTTTGAAATTAATTCCTTGTTCGGAAAAAGTTCTAAAAGCATACTGGTGGCTGACAGCAATATACTCCTTAATTATGTCATTAATTGACCATTATCTTGCTGTTTGCACCCATCCCGTTTAATTTTTTCGGGGTGGGTTAAAGTATTATTTTTCAGCATTAGCATGATTTTTTGCTACTTTTGTAAAAAATTCAGGTGAAACGATTCGGGTTACATATTATAGTGTTTTTATCAAGTGTATTTCTGCTGGCATCATGTACCATGAAATATTCATTTACCGGGGCTTCCATCCCTCCGGAAGTGAAAACCATTTCTATTCATTATCTGAAAAATACAGCTCTGCTGGTCAAACCGACTTTAAGCATGCAGCTTACCGATGAATTACGCAACCGCTTCACATCTCAAACAAGCCTTACCCCCGTCAATCAGAACGGCGATTTTGACATTTCCGGTGAAATAACAAATTATACCACGTCGCCTGTGGCTATTCAGGGAAATCAGACCGCGGCGCTAAACCGGCTGACAGTAACGATCAACATACGTTTTGTCAACAAATTTGATGAAAAACAAAACTACGAAACATCCTTTTCGCGTTACGTTGATTATCCAAGCTCCAAGTCACTTGCTTCTGTGGAAAGCCAGATCATTGAAGAGATCATAGGCTATCTGGTGGACGATGTTTTTAACAAGACTGCCGTTAACTGGTAAAACGTCATGAACAAGAACGATTTTATAAGGTATATACGACAGCCTGATGATATCCGCCATATTGATGCCGGCGAAATGACTTATCTGCTTGGAAAATTCCCCTATTTCCAGTCTGCACACCTCGTATATGCTGCATATCTGAGCAGCAAAGACGACATTTCGTTTCATGACCAGTTAAAACTGACCGCCGCGCATGTGAACGACAGGTCGGTATTGTACTGGCTCATCTATAACCAGCAGGCTGTCAGCACGGCAGAGCCGGTTGTAAACAGTGATAATGTATCCGTTTCGTCAGAAAATATAAATATTGCTGTAAAAGAACCTATTCCTGCTGAAACGGATGTTAGGACAACCGCAGAGCAACAGACGAACGCACAAGCGGAAATAATTTCAACAACGGAATTGCCGGAACAAACAGAGGAGGTAATTATCCCTCATGAATCAGCGCCTCAGACAACAGATACCCGGGAACCTGTCTCTTTAGCTGAAATCAACAAGCAAGAAGATGAAATCAGCATTCCGCAAGAACCGGAACCTCAAATAAAAGAGCTACAGGTACCCATTCCGGCGTCAGAAACTCCTGAACAAACAGTGGAGATATTTATACCTCAAGAACCGGAGCCTCTTACAAAAGATCATCAGGAAAACCATGCAACGACTGAAACTCAAAAGCCGGCATATGAAATAATTGTTCCGCAAGAAACTGAAAATCAGCCAAAAGACCTGCAAGAACACACTTCAGCAACAGAAATACAACAACAGGCCGATGAGGCAGTTATTCTGCCGGTAGAAACGAAAACAACTGATGAAGTTAAACCGGAATATGAAGCAAAAGATGAGGAAAAAATAATTCAGGAAGCGCCGGAAAAACCTGCTACTACCTCATATAATCATCCGGATACATTCCTGCTGAATATTATTTCAAAAAGGGTCATTTCAGATCAAAATGAAAATGAAATTTCAACGGTAAAACCATCCCCACAAATACCAGTTTCCGCCAAACCGAAAAAAACTCCTGACCTTATCGAAAAATTTATTAAAGAAGAGCCTCGTATATCACAACCCCGCCGCGACTTTTTCAATCCCGTGAACATGGCTGAAAACAGCAGTATCGACAAAGAAGATATTGTAAGCGAAACTCTCGCAAAAATCTATGTTTCACAAGGTTTATTTGAAAAAGCCCTGAAAATTTATCAAAAATTATATTTGGTTAATCCGGAAAAAAGCACGTACTTTGCAGCCCAAATTGAAAACCTGGAATCAAAAATTAATAACTAACTGATTTAAAACAATTTATATATGGGAATTTATGTTGTTATCTCTGTATTGATCTTCATCGTTTGTGTGTTACTCATACTTATCGTTTTGGTTCAAAACTCTAAAGGTGGCGGTTTAGCATCAAATTTTTCATCTTCCAATCAGTTCATGGGTGTAAGAAAAACGGCTGATTTCCTTGAAAAAGCCACATGGACACTGGCTATCGCATTATTAGTGCTCAGCCTTTCTTCAATTTTGGTAATTCCCCGTGCAGAAAAAGGCGCAGGCGTTGATACCGAACTAAGAGAACAGGTTGAAGGCAACCAACCGGTTGATTATGCACCCGCTCCGAGTAACCCGAATGCACCGGCAACTCCGGAAAAAAAGTAATTCATTTTTATAATATTTTTAAGTGTCAGAATGTCATTTACATTCTGACATTTTTTTTTATTTTCTATAAATTATACTGTAAAAATGTCTAATTTTTAATGTTTTTCTGCTTGGCACAAAATGTGACTAACGCAAACGCACAACAAAAAATTTACTAACATCAAATTATAACTCTAAAAATTAAAATTATGTCAAAAAAATTAGGAACTCCATTGAAAGACAGGGTACTCGTTGAACCGGCACCCGCTGAAGAAAAAACTAAAGGTGGAATTATTATTCCCGATACAGCAAAAGAAAAACCCCAAAAAGGAACTATAGTTGCTGTCGGCAAAGGCAAAAAGGACGAACCCATGACAGTAAAAGTTGGTGATACCGTTCTGTATGGCAAATATTCCGGAACTGAAGTGATCATCGATGGAAACACGTACCTCATCATGAGAGAAGATGACATTTACATGGTTGTATAAGACAAAAAATTTAAGTAAAACAATTAAACACAATAAATAAAATGGCAAAAGAAATAGTTTTCGATATTAAAGCTCGCGAAGCTTTAAAAAAAGGAGTAGATGAGTTATCAAACGCGGTAAAAATTACCCTCGGTCCCAAAGGCCGGAATGTGATTATCGACAAGAAATACGGCGCACCCCAGATCACCAAAGACGGTGTAACCGTTGCAAAAGAAATAGAACTGAAAGAACCCATTGAAAATATGGGCGCCCAACTGGTAAAAGAAGTCGCTTCAAAAACAGCAGATCTGGCAGGTGACGGAACAACAACGGCGACAGTTCTTGCACAGTCAATAATCACCACCGGTTTAAAAAATGTTACCGCCGGCGCAAATCCGATGGATCTGAAACGCGGCATTGACAAAGCTGTGAAGGCTGTTATCGAAAACCTGAAAAAACAATCAAAATCGGTTGGCGACAGCTATGAAATGATTGAACAGGTAGCTACAATATCCGCGAACAATGAAAGCGCTATCGGGAAACTGATTGCCGAAGCAATGGCAAAAGTAAAAAAAGAAGGTGTTATCACTATCGAAGAAGCAAAAGGAACCGAAACCATCGTAAAAGTAGTTGAAGGTATGCAGTTCGACAGAGGATATATTTCTCCTTATTTTGTTACCGATACCGACAAAATGGAAGCTGTATTCGAAAATCCGTACATCCTGATCTATGACAAGAAAATTTCGGTGATGAAAGATTTTCTTCCTATTCTGGAAAAAGAAGTTCAGACAGGACGGCCTTTATTAATAATCTCTGAAGATGTTGAAGCTGAAGCTCTTGCAACATTAGTGGTCAACAAACTACGCGGTTCTCTGAAAATCGCTGCAGTAAAAGCCCCCGGATTCGGCGACAGAAGAAAAGCCATGCTCGAAGATATCGCCATATTAACCGGTGGAACACTGATTTCGGAAGAAACAGGATACAAACTCGAAGATGCAGAACTTTCTTACCTCGGACAAGCTGAAAAAGTGGTGGTAGATAAAGACAACACCACCATCGTTAGCGGCAAAGGAAGCCACGAACAGATTAAAGCCCGCGTAGCCCAAATAAAGACACAGATTGAAAATACCACTTCTGATTACGACCGTGAAAAACTGCAGGAACGTCTTGCAAAATTATCCGGTGGCGTAGCAGTTATCCAGGTAGGCGCAGCCAGTGAAGTGGAAATGAAAGAAAAGAAAGACCGTTTCGACGATGCTTTGAACGCAACCCGCGCAGCCGTTGAAGAAGGCATTGTTCCGGGTGGTGGCATTGCTTACCTCCGCACTTTTGAAACGCTTTCGAAATTAAAAGGCGACAACGAAGACGAAGAAATCGGCATCGCTATCATTAAAAGGGCGTTGGAAGAACCCCTTCGCCAAATAGTTACCAATGCAGGATTAGAAGGATCGGTAGTTATTCAGCGTGTAAAAGAAGGCAAAGGTGATTTTGGCTTTAACGCACAAACTGAAAAATTTGAGAACCTTTACAAATCAGGCGTTATAGACCCGACCAAGGTAACACGCGTTGCTCTCGAAAATGCAGCATCTATTGCCGGCATGTTCCTGACCACCGAATGTGTGATCTGTGATATCAAAGAAGAAAATCCTGCTCCTCCGATGATGAACCCCGGCATGGGCGGAATGGGCGGAATGATGTAAGATGATATTCCTTCAAATAAAAAACCGGTTTCTATGGAGACCGGTTTTTTTATGCGTTTTCATTTTCTATTTTTCCTTGAACTTTTTAATCTTTTCCTTACACAAATCACAAACTTCTATTTTTTCTTCGTCGACAGATTTGATGGTGCCATTTGCATCCTGCATCATACATCCCTTAGTCGGACAATGAGGCAAACCAATATTATGGCCCAGTTCATGCAAAACCACCTTGATCACCCGTTCCCTGAAATGTTCTTCCGACCTCATATTTCTTTTTAAACGAAATGTTGAAACAACACACGAAGCACCGGGCATAAAGCCCAGGCCAAACACGCCCCAGTCAGCATAAGCATCTTTGGTACAGGAAATGTCTTTTTCCGTTATTCCAATAATGTAGTCATACTTTAGAGGCTTTACCCGTAAAAGGTGATTGAGCAGCCTATCTGCGCGATAACGGTTGCGGGCAGCATACCAGGCGTACTCAGGCAGATTTGTTTCTTCCATTATTTCGGCCTTGAAACCATAAAAAAGTTCTATCTGTTTTGCCAATAGCTCACAAAGCTCTTTGCCGGGGCCTTGCATGGGCTGAATCGCCACAAAAATATCTTTTTTTATGGTTGTTTTTTGCACGGGTTTTTGAGCCGGCGCCTGTTCCGGTTTGGCCGGGCTTTGCCCACAGGCATTTAGCAACAGGGCAAAACAAATGATTATTATTCTTTTCATGGAGATGTAAAGATAATAATTTAACGACAAGTCTGCCAAATTGGCATAAAAAATCTTATAAACTTTGAAAGCACTAAAAATTCGCATAACTTTGTCCCGATATTTTAAGAGTAATGGATATTCAGTCAATAAAACAGCGTTTTGGAATTATTGGAAATTCGCCCCAGTTAAATCTTGCCATCGATATTGCCCGACAGGTTGCCCCTACCGACCTCAGTGTATTGATAACCGGTGAAAGCGGCGTTGGCAAAGAATTCTTCCCGCAGATCATCCATCAGTTAAGCGCACGTAAACACGGGCAGTATATTGCTGTCAACTGTGGCGCCATACCTGAAGGTACCATAGATTCCGAATTATTCGGACACGAAAAAGGATCATTTACGGGAGCCTACGAAGCCCGCAAGGGATATTTTGAAGTAGTCAACGGCGGGACTATTTTTCTTGACGAGGTCGCCGACCTGCCTTTGCCAACACAGGCACGCCTGCTCAGGGTTCTCGAATCGGGAGAATTTATCAAGGTTGGCTCATCCAAAGTACTGAAAACCGATGTTAGGGTGATTGCAGCCACCAATGTTAATGTTATCGAGGCAATCCAGCAGAACCGGTTCAGGGAAGACCTGTTTTACCGCCTGAATTCTGTGCCTATCACCATCCCGCCTTTGCGCGAACGCAAGGACGACATCCTCCTGCTTTTCCGGAAATTCGCCGCTGACTTTGCCGAAAAATATAAAATGCCGCCCATCACCCTTGATGAAGAAGCCAAAGACCTGATGCTGACCTATCGCTGGCCAGGCAACATCCGCCAGCTAAAAAACATCACCGAGCAAATTTCTATACTCGAAAAACAACACAACATCAACGCTGCCACACTGTCGGGATATCTGCCCCATATCGCCGAAAGCAAACTCCCTGTACTGCTCAGGCCCCAAGGTGATAAAACCGAAATTTCAGAACGTGATATCCTTTACCGTGTGCTGTTTGAAATGCGCAAAGACATCACCGACCTGAAACACCTTGTTGCGGATATCATCAGCGACGGCAACGTTTCCATCAACACTCAGGACCTAAAAACTCAGTTTCTGCATAATTATGAACAGGGCTATCAGGCGGCAAACAGCAACGAACCCGCTGTTAAGATCGACAAACCGAATACCTATATTGCCGAACCGATTCAAGATCCCGATATTTATGAAGAATCGCTCTCGCTGCAGGAACGAGAGATCGAAATGATCAAAAAAGCCCTCGACAAATACCACGGGAAACGTAAAAATGCGGCGAAAGAACTGGGCATCTCGGAACGCACCCTTTACCGCAAGATTAAGGAATTCAACATTGACAATTAATCCGGGTTCTTTTGAACATAGCTGTTAACACCCGCTTATTACTTGACAACAGGCTCGAAGGCATTGGTTGGTTCACCTGTGAAACACTTAAGCGGATCGTTATTCAGCACCCTGAACATACATTTTATTTTATTTTCGACAGGCCATATAGCAAAAAATTCATTTTTTCCGATAATGTAATACCTGTTGTAACGGGGCCACAGGCAAGGCATCCGGTATTATTTTACCTCTGGTTTGAATTTTCAGTTCCCCGGGCCCTGAAAAAAATTAAAGCGGATATTTTTATTTCACCCGACGGTTACGGATCGTTGAGATGCAAAATCCCCAGCCTGCTGGTGATGCACGATCTGAATTTTGAACACTACCCCCAAGACCTGCCGTGGATCATTACAAAGTATTACAAATATTTTTTCCCGAGGTTTGCAAAAAAAACGGAACGTATCGCGACTGTTTCTGAATTTTCAAAGAAAGACATCATGGATTGTTACGGCATTCCTGAACAAAAAATCGATGTGGTGTATAACGGGGTCAACGAAAATTATCACCCTATTCCTGATGAAGAAAAAGACGCCGTAAAAAAACGTTTTACCTCGGGTTGTGATTTTTTCATTTACATAGGAGCCTTGCTGCCACGCAAAAACCTGAAAAATTTATTTCTTGCCTACGACATTTTTCGAAAACAAAATCACACGGATATCAAATTGCTTATCGTCGGCGCCCGTATGTGGTGGACCCCGGACATGGAAGCAACCATCAACAGCCTGAAATACAAAAAGGATATCATTTTTACGGGACGGCTGAATTCAAAGGAATTGAATGACACGCTCTGCTCTGCCCTGGCGCTTACGTACGTCTCTTATTTCGAAGGGTTCGGCATTCCCATTCTTGAAGCATTCCGCTGTGATGTCCCGGTGATCACATCAAACGTGACTTCCATGCCTGAAGTGGCCGGAAATGCCGCCCTGCTTGCCGACCCGTTCGATCCGGCTTCGATAGCAGCTGCGATGACAAAGATCGCGTCAGATACAGGTTTGCGCGACAGCCTCATCCTTAAAGCACGCGAACGCAGAACGGCGTTTTCGTGGGACCATACTGCAAAGCTGTTTTGGCAAAGCATCGAAAAAATTATTAATAACCTGAGTTCTGATAAATAAATCATTTTTATTTTGTCAAAACACAGATTATTAATCTCTTTAGTATTTGCCGTGGGCAATAAATATCAATAGAAAAACAAAAATGTGCAGAATATTTTGTCCGTAGGACATGAACCATATTGAATGTTAATCTCCTAACGGAGAATTAATGTCTTTTGTAATTCTTTTCTATTGATATTTATCTCCTAACGGAGTAAAACACAATATTATTTATTTACCCGCTTGTAGGTTAATAACTAATTCCGTTCATAATTTATTCCAATTTTGAAACTTTGTAAATCAGCTTTTATCGTATATTTGTTTAAACAAAAAATCAAATCTTATGGCAACAGGTCGAAAAATTCTGAAAGTATTATTATGGATATTTATCCCGCTAATACTGATCATTGGCGGAATTGCAGCTTACTTTTATTTTGGCAATGCCGGCAACCGGAATGCCATGTCGGTAATTCCTGAAGATGCGGTTTACATCATAGAAACATCTAACCTTACCGAGGCATGGACCACGCTTAGCGATAGCAAGATGTGGAAACACCTGCAGCAAAGCCCCAAATTTGAGGATATCAATGCAAGCGCCATAACGCTCGATTCCCTGATAAAGGGCAACAAAACGCTTAATATGCTTTTTTCGGACCGGCAGATGGTGATCTCAGCCCATATGATCTCATTAACGGATTACGATTTTATTTTTGCGGTGGACCTGAAAAAAATGTCTAAGATCTCTTTTCTAAAAAATTACATCAAAGATATAGTCGGTTATTACGATTATCAGATGGGGGAGAGAACTTTTGACGGGAAAGAAATTATCGAACTTACGGATATTAACACCAAAGACCTGCTTTCGATCTGTTTTATCGACAATATACTGGTATGCAGCTATACGCCCGTTCTTATTGAAAAGGCTATCACCCAAAAGGATACGGATTTCTGGACTAAAAATCCCAAAGTGCGCTTTGTGTCAACCGAAATCAAGGGCAACAAGCTTTTTAATTTTTACTTCAATTACGGCCAGCTCGACGAGTTTTTGAGATGTTATGTAGCGGATCCGTCTTCCATGATCAAATCTATGAGCACCAGCCTTAATTTTTCTGCGTTCAATGTAACCTTTGATAACGAAAAAATGCAATGGGACGGTTATACCAGCGTGAACGACAGCCTGCCCTCCTACTTTAAAGCCCTTGTGGATGTTTCGCCCGGCAAATGGAAAGCTCATGAGATCATTTCGGATAAAGCCGCAATTTATATTTCCATGAGTTTCAACAATTCGGGAGATTTTTTTGAAAAACTGACGGATGTCTTCAAATCGGAAGATACCACCAAAGCCCAGGACTACGAAAAAACAATAAAAAAAGTAGAAAAGTTTTTAAAGGTGGATCTGCAGGAAGATTTTTTCGACTGGATCGGGAATGAAATTGCCTTTGTAAAACTTCAGCCATCGGCCAACGCCAGAGAGACAGACGCTATTGCAATACTTCATTGCTCAGATATCGCTCAGGCACAAAAAAGCATGGAAAAGATCACAAAAAATGTCCGGAAACGTACCCTGGGCCTTTTAAAATTTGATGATACGAAATATAAAAATTACACTATAAAATACCTTGAATACGGATGGTTCCTGAAACTGTTGTTCGGCAAGCTGTTCAGCACATTCGACAAACCTTATTATATATATATGGAGGACTACGTGGTCTTCAGCAATTCGCCATCCTGCCTGATGGATTTTATTGACGATTATACTGTCGGAAAAACATTATCTCACGACAAGGATTTTATGGATTTCATTGATAATTTCGATTCCAAATCCAATATTTCTGTTTTTGTTCAGATGCCCAAAATATATTCCCACATGTATTATTACAGTAAAAAAGACAAACGTGAAGGCATACGCGAAAACAAGGACCTGATCTTGGCCTTTACCCGTGTCGGCTTGCAGCTCACGTCAGACGACGGCATGTTTAAGACCAAGTTATATACTGATTTTGATGAAGAAGCCGGTTTCGACAGCGAACTGGAAAACATTGAATCCGCAGCAGAAGAAATCTATTTTTATGAGATAGATTCAGGCAACTTCAAGGTAGCGCTTGAACCCAAAGACCTTGCCAGGGATGGCGGGGTAAAGCTATATTATCAGGACAGTACAACCATAAAAGCGGAAGGCCGTGTGGTAAAAGGAAAAATTGAGGGATTGTGGCGTAGTTATTTCGAGGATGGACAGATACAGAGCGCCATTACCTATAAGGATGGGATGGCAAACGGAGTAGCGCTCTTTTATTATGATAACGAAAAACAGACGACACGGGTGGAACTGAATTTTGAAGAAGACAAAGTAACCGGTGTGTACCGCGAATTTTACGAAAACGGAAACCGCAAGGCAATGCTGAATTTTAAAGACGGCTATCCTCAGGGCGAGGCCGAATTTTACTATGACAGCGGCGTTATCAAGATCTCCGGGCAATACAAAGACGGTGTAAAAGAAGGAAAATGGAAACATTATACCGAGACGGGAGAACTTATCAGTAAAGACAAATGGAAAAAAGGGACACAAAAAATTAAGAATAATGACGAATGATCCCTTAAAGAAACCACTGAGGTGAAAAACATATAAATCCATAGTGCTTTAAAATATCCGCCAATACAGATGCACACCTTATCAGCGACATAAAAAACAATCGCCTATTAATGATCTCAGCAGCAAAAAATATCGGCTTGTACTTTGGCTCGTTCAACCCTATCCACAAAGGACATCTTGCTATTGCAAGATATTTGCTTAAAACTTCCGGCCTGGATGAAGTGTGGTTTGTTATTTCTCCGCAAAGCCCTTTTAAAAGTGAAGAGTCACTGCTTGACGACGACCAACGTTACGAAATGGTATTGCTTTCGATCAAAAACAATAAGCGGCTGCGGGCCTGTAATATTGAATTTGCACTACCCAAGCCTTCTTACACCATCAGCACCTTAAAAGCGCTTCACGAAAAATATCCTGAAAAAAGTTTTTCTATTATCATGGGTTCTGACAACCTGGACTCCTTCCATAAATGGAAAAACTATGAAGACATCATTACTAATTTTCGTATCTATGTTTATCCCCGGCATGGCTCGGATGGCGGCCGGTTTAAATCACACCCTTCGGTTTGCTGGATCAACGCGCCGTTGTTAGACATTTCATCTACGGCCATCCGCGCGTTCATCAGGCAGGGAAAAGATGTCCGGAAATTGTTGCCGGCCAAAGTGCTGGAGTATATTGAGGAGATGGGGTTTTATAAGTAGTGCCTGAACGAAAACTCCATTTTCTTCCCCGCCTGCCCCAGTCTGCGATTTTTAGCAAAGGATCATCTTATCAATGCAGCCGCTGGCCTGCCATAGAGGATTGTTAGGCACAGCGCATAAATGACAACACAAACAGCCTTTAATACGTTACTTTTTCTCTGCTACAACGAACTCGTTGATAAACAAATCAGTTCAGAATATATAACTTTTTGTTGACCGTGTAAAAAGGACTGGTAAATATTTCTTAGCTCGTCACTGAAATATTTTTCAGGAAAAAATCTTAACTCAGCTACAGCAACACTGAATGTCCAACTCAAGAGGTATCCATCCTCTTCCAGTTCAGATATACAATATCAATCGAGTAGGTAGGGGGATTGCTCCCCCGCCCTCTCACACCACCGTGCATACTTTCGTACACGGCGGTTTCTTTAAATTGTATAAACGTTCATAATTTAATGCAAGACTAAATAA
>Ga0209099_1000363_pt1 | contig 54709 bp, 91 predicted proteins | sample AD_JPNHW2_MetaG_FD_184430 | JGI IMG/M metagenome (GOLD analysis project Ga0209099, IMG submission 184430) | Active sludge microbial communities of municipal wastewater-treating anaerobic digesters from Japan - AD_JPNHW2_MetaG (SPAdes) (version 2) | ecosystem: Engineered > Bioreactor > Anaerobic...
GGTATAATTGCAATCCGCAGGGTGCGAATCATTGGTTTTACCTAGACTACTTACAGAAACTGGAAGAGAAACATCTATTACATTTGCATTTCTTGATGGATGATAACCTTTCGCTATCGGCAAAAACCAGAGCCCGATACGAAAGACGATGGCCAAAAGGATCGGTATTCTACAACAGAAACATCCTCGGACTATGGGTCATGGCAGAAGGCCGGGTGTTTTCCTTCTTCTCTGATGATCCAGAAAAGGGCTACGTGGTTAACAAGGTGCCTGACCACTTCATCGAATACCTGGTAAGCTTGGATTATGGCATAAGCAATCCATTTATCGCTCAACTTTGGGGCCTGTCTGGTGGTTGCTGGTACATCTTGAATGAGTTTAACTGGGACTCAGTCAAGCAGCAAAAGCAAAAAAGCAATCCAGATTACATAGAGGACATGGCACGCCTCATAAACTGGAATGGCAAGCCAGTGTTCCCGAAAAAGATCCTAGTGCCGCCTGAAGAGAATGGCTTCATACGTGACCTGAAGCGGGCAGGTCAAACGCGACCTAATATATGTGGTGTTAATGCGGCAGATAACGCTATCATGCCAGGAATTGAGGATGTGACCACGCTATTGAGTTTAGGCAAATGCAAGATCTACCGGCCCAATTGCCCTGTAACTATCCGAAGCCTAAATGAACTTCTATGGGACCCAAAAGCACAGGCTCAGGGCAAAGATATGTATCTGAAAGGTGGATCGGGTGCGGCTGATCATGGTTGTGATTGTAGCCGTTATGCTTCTCGATATGCGGCAAAAGTCTTACGGCAAATGGGGCAAATATTATGATTTATAACGTTGATTCTATCTTACAGAAAGGACTTAGATGGCCTCCTGATGTCGAAAAGACCAGATTAACATTATATAAGCAAAATGAAAACCTTTTCGATGGCAATCATACAGCAGTATATACCGGCCTGTTGCGACTCTTCCACGAAAACGCAGCCGAGCACCAAAAGATAGTCATGTGCCTGAATTGGCATCGCAGGCTATCCACCTTGTGGCCTGATCTGCTTATTGGCGAACTGCCTGAAATCAAGGTATCCGAAGGCAACCAGAAGAATATTGATCAGCTCCTTATTGATACAGGCATGTGGCCGGAAACATACAAGGCGCTAATCGATACGTCTAGGTTTGGCACCGGACCACTGAAAGCATATGTGGATGAGGCGGGCTTGCCCCATGCGTTGGCAGTTGCTCCCTCCAGGTGGTTTCCAGTCATTGATTCATCGGGGGTCGTGGTAGAACACCTGTTGGCCTGGCAGATCGATAAAACCCTAAACTGTGAAATTCACCGCAAAGGCGAAATTGAGACACGGACCTACCAGATTATAGAAGGCAAGATAGCCAGCGAAGCCACCGACATCGAGATTAACAAAGAAGCCAAAGAAACCTATGGCATAGATGACTATCTATTGGTTCCACTCTGCAATCTGACCACAACCACAAACCAATGGGGCATAGATGATTATACATCACTCGATCCCATTATAAAGCGGTTGGAAACTAGGTTAACCAGATTGGGCAGAATCCTAGACGCGCACAGCGAGCCTGCTATGGGCGTTCCAGAAGAAGCAATAACCAGAAATCCTGAGACCGGAGAGGCGCATTTCGATACTAATTTGCGTATCTTTCCAATGGGCGAAGGCCAAAAACCACCCGAATATATCACCTGGGACGGCCAACTTGATGCGAGTTTCAAAGAAATTGAATTTCTAATGAACCAATTGTTTGCGTTGTCGGAGACGTGCCCGCAAGCATTTGGTCAGTCGCATACAGGATATGCATCGGCTGAAAGCGGCACTTCGCTCAGATTGCGAATGATGGCTCCCCTCAAGCGAGTAGAGCGGCTCAGGTTAAACATCGACCCGGCCATAAAGAAAGTCGTCTGGCTATTAGCAAAACTATCTGATATTGACCTAGATCCTAAAGAGATATCAGTGACATGGCATGACGGCCTACCAAACGATGAGTACCAACAGTCTCAGATAGAGATGAATGATACCACTTCTGGCATAACCAGCAAGCGCGCTGCTGCCATGCGTAGATATGGATGGACTAAGGAGCAGGCGGATGAGGATCAATTGCAGATTAAAGAAGAATTGGCGTTACAAGGCGGCATGATCTGATGTCGAGAGATCGCAAGAAAGGCAAGTTGCCCATGCACAAAGAAGGTGACGGAGAGCATAGCGAATACAAGGAGCATAAGAAGAGGAAGAGGTGATTGGGTGGCTAAAAAGAAGCCTAAAGGTGGAAGGCCTAAACCGTGCTAGGTCCGTATTTCCACTTCAAATATTTTACATATTCTATTAATTCGTGATCAAAAATGTCTATCCGGGAATCGTATATTTCCACTTCAATCGATCTGCCGTTTTTGTGATCGCTAGTGACTTTGGTTTTCATGCAATAATAATCATCACAATAAGCCTTAAAACTTTCGGTTAGATATCGCCCGTTAGCGATATCATTCGCTGCAAACTCGCGTTACAGTTTGGTGAATTTAAATGACAGATCAAGAGCTTAATGGCGGGAACCAGCCGCCAGCAGACGATAAATCTGGTGCATCGGCGAACCCGTCAGAGCCGGAATCTGATGATATAGATTTTACGCCGGAACAGAAAAAGAAGCTTGGAAAAATCCTTTCAGCCGAACGCAATAAAATCAGGGACCAGTACAAGGACTATGAAGACCTGAAAGCGAAGCTTAAGGATATCGAAAAATCCAAGCTGTCCGAAGCTCAACAGCTCCAGCTTGAAAGGGACGAAGCCAAGAAAGAGGCCGAAGTCCTAAAGAAAAAAGTTGAAAAGCTCGGCGCGGTCGAACTTCGGACCAAACTGTTCTCGGATTACAAGACGAAGGCAGGAGATAGCCTGCCGTCGCATTTGCTGAAATACGTTAGCGGAAAAGATGAAGATGCAATACTTAAGAGTATTGAGTCTGTGGCTAACGATTTTGGCCTGAAACTTGAGAAGAAAAAGAACATCGGCAACCAGATACCACCAGGCACCAATGACCCGCAAAATAAGCACGGATTCATCAATGCTCAGATTTTGGGCGCGGCTGGCAGAGGTGGCCGATAGCGAGGTTAACTTATGACTGATTACATCAACAACACCGACTATAATAATATAGTCACAAGATCGGGCGTTAGCAACCTGATCCCGACCGAATACGCAAAAGAGATCATTCAGACGGCTGTCGAAGGCTCGTTCTGCCTGCCAAAGATGACCAGGCTCAACGACATGCCTACCAAGGTCAGGCAGCTCCCCATCATGAGCCTGTACCCAACCGCCTACTTCCTGGCATCTGAGGCTGGTCAGACCGCCACAGATCAAAGCCACGTGGACGGCCTGAAGAAGACCACAAAGCAGAATTGGTCCTATGCCACCATCACGGCTGAGGAACTTGCAACCATTGTCCCCATCCCGGCAGCCGTCATTGATGACGCGGCCTCTGGCGGATACGACATATGGGGCGAAGTAGCTCCTAGACTGTCTGAAGCAATTGCCAAGGCAATCGATGCCGCTATCATTCACGGCACAAATAAGCCCACCTCATGGCCGGCTGGTATCGTGACCGCTGCCGGAACCGCTTCTCAGACCATCGACAAGTCCGATTCTGTTGGCTCTGGCAAGACGTTTGCCGATCTGGCTGATGCAATCCTCGGAGAAGGCGGCCTGTATGGACTGGTAGAGGCCGATGGATACGATGTGAACGGTGTTGTTGGTGCTCTGAGCCAAAAGGCCGCCCTACGTGGTCTCAGAGACGCCAACGGGCAGTTCCTTCTTCAGCCAGACATGACCAGCCCGACCAAGTTTGCCCTTGCCGGTGTACCTGTGAGCTTCCCCAAGAACGGTGCTCTGGATAGCTCCGCTGCCCTTCTGATTGCCGGTGATTGGGCCAAAGCGGTCTACTGTTGGCGACAGGACATCGAGTTCAAGATATTCGATAGCGGTGTCATTACCAATGATTCTGGCGCGGTGATCTTCAACCTCATGCAGCAGGACATGCTCGCCATGAGAGTTACATGCCGCCTTGGCTGGCAGTTGCCAAACCCAGAGAACCAGGTACAGACCACGGACGCGAGCAGGTATCCCTTTGCCGTCTTGGTGCCTTGAAGGTGAGAAAGATGAAATATCTTTCTTTATTTTTGGTAGTGCTGCTATCATTAGGCATGGCATCCGCCGCCTGGTATCCGACCACTGCGAATGTAAAAGTTCAATCTCTGGATGCTGCTGAGACCACGGACACGGATCAGATCAAGGTGGCTGCCGTAAATGAGTTCAACAGCACAACTCATTTCGTATTGACAAGTTCAGGCGCATCAAGCTCTGGGTTTGTGGCCCAACCCGACGTATGCCGGAATATCATAGCCACCATGAATACGAGCACAAGCGGCAGCCTAAAACTGACGGGGACCAATATCAATGACGAAACCATCACCGAAAACCTAACATGGTCTTCAGCAACCGGGGCCAAATCTAGCACCAAGGCATTCAAAACCATAACAAGAGTAGACGGAACCTGTACCACAAACACGGCACAATTTATTCTAGGAACCGGGGGTCTGTTGGGTATGAGAGCGACTATTGGACCAACCAACACGGTTTTCATGGCCGCATTGGGCGGAACTAGGGAAGCAACTGCTCCATCCGTAACCGTGAGTAGCACTGATGTTAGCCTATGCACAATAGACACATCCACCGCTCCAGGCGGGGCGGTAACTAAATTCTGGTATGTGTGAGGATCTTATGACGGATCTCATAACCAAGAAGCCTATGAAATTAGGCACTGTAAATATCCCGGTAGGTACCGAGATTGGAAAGTTGCCGGAAAACATCATATCAGAGCTTGTGACAAGGGGCCTTGTGGATCGCACGAAAGAGCTGCCCAAGGCAGAAAAGCTACACAAAGAAAAGAAATCCGAGACGGGAATTTAAGCCCGTCTCATAATTATAAAGGTGTTATTATGACTACTGCCGTGAGCGATAGCTACGTTAGACGTGGGCTATAAATACTAAGCGGTCAATCAATTAACGCTGGATAGGGCGACGGTCCGAAGAGAGATTTTCCTAGATCTCCTGCCAGCTCAAGTCTACTAGGAAAGCATGATAGGAGATGCGATTGGATGATTAAAACCATATGTCGGCAATGCGGAAAAGAATTTTTGGTAAAAGAATATAAGATTAAAAAAGGCGAAGGCAAATATTGTTCACATGAATGCGTTGGGAAAGCGCAACAAAAGAAAGTCTCTTTGATATGCAACGAATGTGGAAAAGTTTTTCAGGTCTGGCCGTCTGGTTCTGATCAGAAATATTGCTCTCTCGAATGTGCGTTTAAAAATCGTCCTAAAAAAGAAAGAACCGAATATAAATGCCCGACCTGCGGAAAGTTGTTTTATGCTCGCCCCAACACGCACACGGGGAAAACTGCTTACTGCTCCAAAGAATGCTATACGAAATCTCAGATCGGAAACCCATCAAACCAGACGGGGAATAAATGGAATCATCCACACCCACGCAGGGGAAAATGGGAAATAAAAGAGAAGATCTGTGAGTTTTGCGGTAAAACGGTCACTGGTAGATCTTTTATAATTAATCAAACTTTGAAATATAATCATCATTATTGTTCAAGAAAGTGTGCTGGATTGGCCCAACGAAAAGAAGACAAGATCTGCCCGCGCGGTTATGGCAGAACAGAATACAAAGAGTGGAAAATCGCAGTTCTTGCGCGCGATGGCGGGAAATGTCGCTTATGCGAAACGGATGGAAATGTAAATCGTAAAAAACTCCAAATTCATCATATAATACCATATTCAATTCGGCCCGACTTGGAATTCAATGTCGATAATGGCGTTGCTGTTTGTAAAATGCATCACGATTTGATGAGGAACAGAGAAGACGAGTGGGCAGAACAATTGGCTGAACTTATCGGAAAACCGCTGTTATCAACGCCTAAACCAAATTCGCATGTTCTGAGAGGAAGATATGACAACCACCCCAGTAACAGACTCGTACATTGCTGATATCGAAACGCTCGAATTAATGTTGGCATCTGATCCGAGGCCCGCTGCAATCGCTTTATTGGCGGCGGATTCTACAACCCAAACCTGGTATCTCCAGAGAGCTACCAAAATAATAGACAACATGCCACTGAAAGGCAGCACTTATAATTATATCGACAAGTCATCTCCTAGCAGTGATGAACAAGCTCTGATGTTTCCAAGAGTCATTAACGGCTACCCATATGATTGGGACGATGAGACATCTACCGCTATCGTTCCAGAAGATGTTAAAAAAGCATGTGTCGAAGAGGCAATTGCGCTGTATGATTTCTATGTATCCTCACCGGGGGACCAAAAAAGACGTAAATTGCAGGACCAGGGAGTTAAGTCATTTTCCGTAGGAAAATTATCTGAAAGCTATGGAGATGTAAGGACATCGGCCAAATGGAAAGGGATGCACAGCCAGGATGCTTATGATTTAATGCGCGGTTACATCGCGGGCGCGGTTCGGCCAATCCCGTGACCGAAAGTTATTTATTCTACTAACACCTACTAACTACTATGACAGAAGGGCGCGAACTGAAGTGTAAGCATTGCGGGTACGAATGGCGATATAAAGGCAAATCTGGTTATTATGCCACCTGCCCAAGGTGCTTAAGCAAAGTTCGGGTTCCTGAAGTCAAAAAATAAAAAGTTGGGTGTATAGTATGTCGGGAACCGTGGATATAAATCCTTCTCCTATAGAGAAGGTTTTTGAGGTTGAGATAACCGGAAAGAAGCCGTTGCTTATGCACAATCCGGTTGAATCGATGCGCATTGCATCAGAATGGAGACTTAAAGGAGTATCTCATCCGCCGGAAGACGTTCAAGCAGAAGCTGGTTTGTACAAGAACACAAATGGTGATATCTGTTTACCTACGTTGGTTCTGCTCGGAGCCATACGAACAGGCGCGGCTGATAAGAAGATCGGCGGTAAAGGAAAAGCAACTTTCAAGAAGCTGGTTTATTCCGGTCTTGAAATTGAGCCCGATGATCCGAAGTTGATCTATGACAAATGGTATATAGATTCAAGGCCGGTTGTCATTGGAAAGGCGCGGGTAATGGCCAACCGTCCGAGGTTTGATAATTGGTCTTGTATCTTCAGAATCCGAGTAGTTGACCCGGTATTCTTGGAGCCAACCAGACAAGGCCCTGAGTATATCAAGGACATCTTGGATAATGCTGGCAAGCGAGGCGGCATCGGTGATTTCAGGCCGCTTTTTGGTCAATTCGTTGTCTCCAAAATCGCAGAGGTCTCTGAATAAGAGACTCCTATAATTCGGTGTGGTTAGGTCTGGTGGGGTTCGGCGATATAAGGCACGGTTCGGTTCGGCGGTGTCTGGTAGGGTGGAGTAAGGCATGGATCAGAGTTCTCCGAAAGGAGACTTAGTAGATTCGGTACAGTGTTGTGTGGTTGGGCAATGTTAGGTGGGGTTCTGTAAGGTTGTGTATGGTTTGGTTCCATTAAGAGGCAATCATGAACTACGAACCCACCAATTTAGAACAAATAGTATCCGACGCATTGACAGAACGAGGAATAAAATTCGCAGCGCAATTTCCGACAACCAGCGGATTTGTGCTTGATTTTGTGATAGGCCCGAATATCTGCATTGAAGCCGATGGGCCTTGTCACGATTCGAGCAAAGCTAAGAAAAGAGACTGGTTTAGAACCAAGTGTTTGATAACAGAAGGCTGGAAAGTTTATAGACTTGGATATAAACTAATTAATGACTCTCATCTGCTCAGTAAACGGTTAGATGAGATCTTAATGAAGTGATGTGCGGTTAAGTGATGTCTGGTATAGTAACATCAAGTTATGTATGATGCGGTGGGGTGCGGTGTAGTAGCGTAACATAACCCCTTTATTAAACACTTTTTTGGTAGGTTTTTATGATCGATGATTATCTATGTAGCGGCGCAGTTTTGGTCACTAAGTCGCCTGTTAGTCTTTATGATGGCACCTCATCGGCTACATTCACCCTAGGAACTTGGCCATCTGGCAAGACTGGCCGCCTCAAGATAACCATTTCGTCCGTGACAGGACATACCGATTGCGCAGGTAGCATCACGGTGGGTAGCGAAGTGGTCACTTTTACGGCGGGCCTGACACCGCCTATTACCAAGCAAACGACAACCAGCTTAACAGCGAATCCGGTTATTACCAGCACCGGCCTAGATTGCCATGTGCATATCACTGTTATCGATACCGGCGGGGTAGATATATTAGCTGAAACCCTGATCGCAATCGATACAAGAATCGAAGCCTACAATAGCGGATTCTACAACTCACAGGGCGTCTGGACAAAAACAAATAGCCTGATCCTCAGTGTAACAGAGCTACAAATTGGCGACATGGTTCGCAAGGGAACCAAAGATTATAAAATCCAAAATGTAGAAGATAACCCGGATTTGGGTCAAGAATCTGACTTTTACACATATTTAGCAAACTGATTACCGGCTGAAATGGCAGCGGAGACTTACACATGGTTAGCGAAAAGATATGGGGAAGTGCAATAGGCGCATTTGTGGCCTATGGCAAAGATGGGGCTACATTGGTCCCATTGAAAGTAAATGCTGATGGCGAATTGGTTGTCAATTTGGAAGCTGCAACGGTAAACATTGGCGATGTCGATGTACTCTCATCTGCCTTGCCAACCGGAGCTGCCACCGAATCCACACTAAGTGACATCAAGACGGCGGTGGAAGGGTCAACCGGCGAAGTGACTGGGGCCGTAACCGACTCCTACGTCGCAATAAAAACCTGGGCGTGTAAAGGATTCACTCACAAGCTTTCCCTTCTGAAAAACACTGATGGCGCAAATGCTCTAAAATATAAGGTCACAGGATACCTATATTCCGGTGGGCTACCTGAAATCTTGATTGCAGAAACGACATTGGCCGCAAATACTCAAACTGCCCTTATGGTATTCGATTACCCCTGGGCAGAAATCGTTTTCGAGGTCAAAAATGCAGTCGGTGCGAGTGCTGCTGATTATCAATTGGATTGGGCAGGGGGCATCTGAATGGTATATTCTGACCCATGCGCGGTGGGCTATTCCGACAAGCGCAGTTCCGCGAGGCCAGAGCATGATGCAATAGTCTATACCGAGGGCTCGCAGGTTATCGCTGAAAACAGCAACGGAAGGACAGTTCTAGCCGGTGCAATTGACTCAGAAGATCCTGGTAGTGGGGCAGAGTCAGCAGTCATGCAGGCAGCAATTGCCTCAAAGGCGATGCCAACCGTATATATATCTCCTGGAATATACAGATTGCAAAATAAAATAATTCCTGTGAAAGATATGCACCTCCTAGGCGGCGGCCTAGGAAATACAATTCTATCCCCGGCGACTGGTTATACTGATGCCGTTTTAATCGATGCAACCGAACGCTTTTCAATGTCGCATCTGAAATTCGATGGTCGATATCCAGAGTCGTTCGCGGTCGGCGGGGCATATATTCATCCAATGGATGCGCTTCCGGCAGATCTGCGTTGGCAGATTCGGTTTTGCCAATTTTACAATATGGGAACATCGTCGTTATTTTTAGATCAAACTGATGAAATTTTTGTTCAAAACTGCGAGTTTGTTTCAAATCGTGCAGTGTCATCTGTCCCGGCCCGGTGCGCCGATAATGCCGATGTTATTTCGGTCGCTGCTGTCTATTTGCATTTCATTGAGAATATGATGGCATCTGATTGCTGCGTCACAAATGGAATCGGCCTCGATCTCATGCCGTGCGGTAATTCTTGGGTTACAGGAAACAACTTCGAGGGCTATGGGTATGGGGTTTCGGGAATATGCGAAAACCCAAGCCACATGTCGATAAACAATAATCAATTTTGCAAACTGTCAAATTCCGGTATGTACTTATGGAATTCCTACGTTGTGCAAATTTGCCACAATAAATTCTACTGGATCACAAATTACGGCATAAAACTGTATAACGATCACAATTTCCTGATAGATTCTAACCAATTCGTCAACTCTAACGCACAAAAGTACATGAAATATGCGTTTTATGTTGACAGTTTGTGTGATTATCTACATGTAACTAACAACATCGTATCAAACATGGTGTCGGGAACCGCGACACTATTAGATGCTGCCGGGTGGGGGGCGCATAGCATTGTCGCGAACAATGACGGTTACATTGCCAGAGGAGAGCTCAGGAGATACGCTGGCGCAATCGGCACATTGACAGAGAACGCTTTCAATTCGGTTGATAATCCTTTTGGGCAGTCGGTCGCATTGCTGTCACTGGATATTTATGTTTCCACCGGCGCGACGGCAACCTCTCCTAATATTGATTGTGGCATAGGTTCGTCTGCGACCGCAGACTATACCAATCTCTTCGATGATCTACCGGGAGAGACGATTGGTATCTACAATTCCAAGATCGCTACGCCCGGTGCGCAGAATCAGCCTATCCTGTGGCAAACTGGCGCAGGTAATCGCTATCTGAATATGTCGATCAAGGATGCTGCTGCTACTGGAATGGTAGCAACTTATGTGGCGACTGTGATGGGGCTGTAAACATCAATTGCCCCATGAAAGGCGGATCGTAAGCCGCTTCGAGGGCCACGAATAGGTGAGTAAACATGTCTGAAAATTGGCTAAATGGAATTTGTACTTACACGGGCCCGGAGGCAAACCTTCCTCTGGGCGGACATAGCAAAATCCCTGGCTGGTATCCTGAGAAGGTAGCTAGATCCTGGGTGGTAATGGATGCAGAAAGTGATGAGGGCGTGGCAACCCGCAAGACATCGGAACTGAAGCGAGATGACATCATAATTGGCGTCAATCTCAATCCGAAAACGCTCGCTGCAATCTATTCTTCATATGGGCCGAATTTTTATCTCATCAAGGCGGCCAACGCCGGACCTTGGATGACTCCAGATGAGTGGGCAAAGGCTCATCCCGATATGCCGAATGGCCTTGGTCTGGTGGCGATGCGGAATATGAGGCAAAAGCTATCTGGTGGTGGGGTGCATTTCTGATGAAAGAAATTCTCATGCTCAAATCATATAAATGGTTTGGCGATACTCTTTCTGGCGGTGCTCGATACAAGATCGGATCGATGCCAGGCGGCCACGAACTGACAGAAACGAGGGCCAAGAAACTGATAGCAGGTGGATGGGCCAAGGAGGTAACGGAATGAGTTCATGTGATGCTAATACCCGATTTCAGCTAACTCTGGCAATGCTTGGATCAGTTTTGCTGATTGCGTTAGTTGCGATGGTGCTAAGCGCGTTCGGTGTCCCCGTTCCCGAATTCGTGAGCGGTGTTATCCTGGCAAGCTTCGTACTGATGCTGAAAGATGCTTATGCTAGTTATTTCAAGGCAAGAGAAGAGCTACAGGCCGCGAAAATAGAAGCTGCAAAGCAATGAGGTTGCATGTCAAATGACGACCTCATTTTACAGCTCCTTAAGGAGTCCAGAGACGCCATAAACAGTCTCACCGATGCCGTAAATGACTTGAAAATCGAAATCGTTGGCCGGGAGAAATGTGATGGATATCGCAAAGATTTCAGTTGCCGCCTCGATGATATGGACGGAAGGCTAAAAAAACTGGAAGAAGACCGCCGCCTGATAGGACTAACCTGGGACACCGTGAAAAATAATAGCGTCCTAAAGGCTGGATTTTTCGCCTTGACTCTTGGCGTAGCATCCCCCCTTGTGAATCAGATAACCGGCGTATCAGAAAAGTACGGAATTCGTGAAGCTGCAATTGTATCTGCTATAATCATCATTGCTATCGCGATTGCATGGGCACTCATGAATCGATCTGCCACAAAAAAGTTACTTAATTGGTGAAAAATGACTATATTTTTAATTATTCTGTTGATAATAGTCGGAAGCGGCAGTCAGCATGACGATTTTGCCCCAGGGACGTTGCCAATTGCACCGGCTGCAAACGCCATACAGACTTTGGCGCAAGCGATAGACTCTCTCTGTGATGGGGCCGATCACATGAAATTTTTGTCGGATTGGTGGCCGGTGCCATTGAACAATAGCAGCATACTTAACATTAGCGGGTGATAACATGCGGCCTTGGGACCATGATTTTAGATGCGAACTCAACGATCCGTCTTGGGATATTTCGGCTTTGGATAACCTGATAGCTATTTGTAACGAGAAGAAAAACCAGATTTGGAAGGCCAATCACAGTCACATATGACGCCCTTTAAGGGCAAGGTACATCAAAAAGAGGGATTGCATGATTAGGCGCGGGCCGTGTAAATGGCTATCGGCCCATGACCTTCTCATGTCATGCAGAATTGATCTGTCTTATAGCCCGCAGTTTCATTTGCTCATTTAGATAATCGAAGTCCTTCTCTGATATTTCCCAAGTATCGGTATCGGGAGCGCCTGGGAAATCTCCGGGTTCGCCCATGACAAGCTTGCAGAAGAATTTCATGTTATCTCACCGATAAGCGTGCCAATAAGCGCGATCAGAGCACCTACGATCATGCCTTTTGTGAAATCGCTCATATGCGCCTCATCAATTTACCAGCCAAACGACCTACTATCTTCCTGCCTATCCTGCGACCGACTGCCTTTGACCCTTTGCGAATTGCGGTTAGGTCGTTATGCAAGCGAAGGAGCCTGTAGATGAGAGATTTCAAGTGCATGCTTCCTCCGGGCAGTGGTCAATTTCGGGAAATTTCCTATTCATCTCAGTGCATATTTCCATGCACTCCACATAAGACGAAAACGCTGCGTCTCCGTGCCCTTTAAATCCAGTTATTTTCGATACCCATGTAATTCTATACATCTTCACTGTCACTTCGCGATATGCGAAATTGTAGCATCCACCGCGTTCTTCCCCATGATAGACCGCGCGGCAGAGGATGCCGTCCGCTGGGAATTGGTTCATTGTTTAGCCTCATTCAAATAATTTACAAAGTTCTTGTAATCCTTCTTATTGTGACTATACCCGCAATGCATGCCAGTTAAAGTGCATGATATAGGCGCATACGCAATGTGATATTCGTTCTGACAAACTTCATTCATTGCTTCTCACCTTTTGCAAGTAATGTCATGCCATTCTCTTTCAAAGTCGCGAAATGGAAGTCGTATAAGAATTCTATTGCTCCGCTTCGATTCAAATACTTATGGCGATCCATGATATCTTGTAACATGGAATCGGCCTTTGCGCTTATATATCGATTTGCCATGATATCTTAATAGATCTGAAGATATATCAAGCTTTCGCTCTACATATCGCCTTCGCCAAATGCCCTACAATCAACGATCATGGGTTAATAGGCACAATCTATCCACCTATGAGACGAACGCCTGCCTAGGAGCCTGTCATGCTACCAGACAAAGATATCCAGCGGATTCTTGCCAAGTTTGGCCCGGAAATCAAAGCCTATCTGGAATCGGTAGGATTTTTCGATGTCGAAGGGCCATATGATCCTCTTGATTTCATTGCCACAAATCAAATGCAGGAGTTTGTCGCAGCAAGCCGCGAGAAGAATAAGGCAGTTTGGGCGAAAGTCGAAGAGTTCATGTTCAAGGAAATGGAGCTTTCATCAGTCGAATTCGCGAAAGCCTACAAATTGAAGCCTGTTGAGAATGTTTCTGATATAGCGGATAAATTCTTCAAACCGGAAGCGGGAAAGCTCATTAAAGGCATGACAAAGACCGACAAAAACAAGCTCATGTCTTTCATTTGGTCAAACTCTGGCAAGAACGAACGGCCTCTTGCTAGGCAAATCCTGAAAGAGCCTGGCCTATCTGGCATAGTCGATAATAGCGGTTTCCGGGCACGGATGATCATCAGGACCGAACGGCACACGATGACATGGGGCAGTTCGGTAGAGTTTGCTGTCGATGCTGGCAGTGAAACAAAGGGATGGGTCACTGTCGGAGATGGCCGGGTCAGAAATCCCCACCGGGCGCTTAACGGCGAAATTGTCCTGATCAGAGAGCCATTTTCAAACAAACTGCAATATCCATCTGAGCCAAACTGCCGGTGTCATCTTGTTTACGGATTCGACAAGGCACTGACGAGATCAGGTATTCAGGCATTCACCAAGACACCGCCCCCTTATATCGGACTTTCTGAAAAGCAATTGTCGGAGTTATACTCATGAGCATAGAATTGAAAGTTGCCGCCGATTCGCTCAAGCATGAAATTGCCAAAATGATTGCAGAGCAAGATGCTTTGGCGCAGAAAGCGGCCAACCAAATCCTAATAGAGGGCAAGAACGCCGCCCATGCGCTGAGCCTGAAAGACACCAACCACATGGATAACGGCATAGAGCGGGTAAGCAAAGTAGAGCGCATAAGTCCATGCATCTATAGCATAACATTGGGGTCAGATGCGGATTACACGGAACATCAGGAGTTTGGCCCCAAAGAAGAGACAAAAAGAAAGTGGCGTTTCAGGCCATTTATCCGGCCATCTGTATTCATCATGCAAGCGAAGGCGCGGGAGTGCATCGAGCGGGTTTATGGCGAAGGCTAGATAGTGTATTCCGTCCGCCTCCGCCGTGCCGCTAATTCTCGTATCATGAAATCAAAAGGCATTTGCAAAGTTAAATAATTTTCTCAGGAGTCTTATGTCAAACCTATCTGCTGCCTTAGCTGCCGCTATGCAAAATGATGACGCCGTCGCGGCTCTGATCTCGGGCGTCATCTCAGGCCGAAACTTCGATCTGCAAGACGAAAAGCTTGCCACGTCGCCCTATGCATGTATTGCAGTTATAGATCTGCCGTCATACGAGCAATCCTTTCTTGGTGGCAACGGCGGCATACCATCGGGGCAGATTGAAGTCCGATGCATATCAAAGTCATCTGAGAATGATGCAAAGAACTTGGCCGAAGCAGTCAAAACCTACATCCGGGCAAATACAACCCTGTCATGGAATGGCAGCACATTGGACTTTTCAGTTACCAATTGGCGGCAAACGCCGTACATTTCTGAAGATCTTTCCGTCTGGGAAGAGATTCTGACATTGGATTACTTAGGATAATTGCCGATGAGTTCTGCGCGAATGCGCAGCGGGAGGCAAAGACAGATCTGTTTTAGGAGAATAAATATGGCTGTAATATCAGGAACATCAGGAAAAATCTATGACAATGCTACCCAGGTTGGTAGTATCACTCAGTGGAGCATGAACGCAGACATGGGCATGGATGAGACCGGCGCTCTCGGAGACGTGGCCAAAAAGCCCATGCCCACCATCTACGGCGTTTCCGTAGACATCCAGGGAAAGTACAACAAGGCGGATGGCGGCCAGGGCGGCCTTTGGGCCAAGTTCATCGCAGGCACGGCCATCACTCTGGACCTCATCGAGTCCGGTACTCATGGTGGATCTGCCGCAGGCTACACCGGCACCTTCTACATGAAAAGCTACAAGGTCACCGCTAAATGGGACGGTTACGATGAGTTTACCGGGTCATTTGACGCCTACGGCGCTGTAAGCTACTCTTCCAGCATCTGAGGCTGAAATGGCAGTAATTAGCGGAGTATCGGCTGCATTCCACATGCAGACGGCTGCCGCCGCCACAGCAACGACCGGCGAATCCATGACCCGAATAGGGTCCAGCCTCTGGTATAAAGCACCAGGGGCGAAAATCAATTGGGACAAGGACTCTGCCATCACGATAAAAGACGGCGGCACCGATATAACGACCGTACAAGAGATCAATTACGCAAGTGGCCAGGTCAGGCTCCTGACAGCACCCTCCGGCGCGGTGACGGCAGATTTCAGCTATTTTGCACTGGCTGAAATCGGCGGCTGCTCGAAATGGGACATCAGCTATAACATGGGCATGGCTGAAAGCGGCACGCTCGGAGATGTCGCAAAGAAGCCCGTGCCTACTATCTTGGACTGGAAACTTTCGGCTGATAAGCACTGGTGGGATACCAGGGCCACGCTCACCACCGATCTTGCGGGCGATGATAACGACCTGGTATATACCGCCAAGCAAGGAGGAGATGCCGGAGAACAAGTCTCGATCGAGTACAAGACAGGAAGCGGCAAGACCCTGGGAACTACGGTATCCGGTGATGATATCGTGGTCCAGCTAGGGACCGATGGCGGCGGAACTGTGACTAGCACGGCGGCAGAAGTTCAGGCCAATGTCAGATCCTGCGCAGATGCCATGAGGTTGCTTGATTCTGTAGAGCTTGCGGCTGCAAATGACGGCACCGGACTGCCCACCGTCATGGCCCACGCACATCTGGCAGGCGGTGTAGCCTCGGATTACCTCACCACTCTGAAGGCAGCAGGTGACCTCATTGTCAGGGCCTACACCGACGATGGGGCCAGCCTATGCCGATATGAAGGCATTGGGTACCTGTCTAAGGTATCCGAGACGGTAAAATGGGATGCTCTGATTGATCAGCCCATTGAGATCACCGGGCATGGCCCACTCTATTATGTGGAGGGCTAGGAATGCCTGAGAAATGCCCGATTTGTGGGCAGATCCATCGAAGCCAGGAAGAAGTTGAGGCAGACGACCTGGCAGCAAGAGAGAAGAGTCTGCCTAAGCGCATTAAGAAATCCAAGAAAGAGGAGTAATCCTCATCGGCCCTTGCCTAGGGTCATTCCCGAAAGCCGTTCCTGGCGGTTGGCAGGGCCACTATACCAGGTTACAATTTTGCAGGAGAATTGCATATGTCAAAATCTGCTAAATCCAATCCCGAAAAGGGCCTAAGAACCGTATCTATTGATTTTGCCGGTCAAACCAGAACTCTGAAATTCAGCCATCCGATCGTGGGCAACTTTGAGGCCGAGGCAAACGGAATTTTGCACGCGATCAAAGCAACGCCTGAAGATCAATTCCTATTCGCTGATAGGCTCATCGGCGGGTGGCTCGGTCAGGCCAAGATCCTTTCTTGCGCTCTGCGCCATGCCATGAATAACGAGCTTCCACAAGCCGAAATAGATAGCGGAATCGATGATTATATTCAGTCCGGCGGCCAAAAGATCGACCTGATTAGGGCCATCATGAGAGCCTACTACATGGCCACGGACCCTTCTTCACTTGCCTTACTGGAACGGAGCTGGAAAGCCTCCGACGAGTTCCAGGCGATCCAAGACAAGGCTGCCACCGAGCAGACGGAAATAATGGAGAAAAAGATAGCCGCGGCGAAGGCGAAGATAGATGGCTCGGATATGAAAGAATTGCCAAGTTGACGCTCGGGCTATCGCCTGCCCAACTCAACGAGTATACCGACAATGACATTTTAGAATTGCTCTATTACCGCAAAGAGCAATCAAATCAGAAAATCCTCAGCTTGAAACGCCTGGCTTGGTTCATCAGCAACGCAATCGGCAACATATTCTCGAAATATCCAAAGTCGTTTAGTGAACTTTGGGCCGAAAACCCGCCGCAAACTAACGATGAGATAGCCGATAATTGCCGCTTGAAAGGGCACAAAGTGCCTCACATGGAGTGATTTTTATTCCAGCTTTTGAAATTTCAGGAACTTACAACGGCTCTGCTATCATGCAGGGCTTACAGCAATTGCAAAGCCAGCTAAACGGAATCAAGGCCCCAACAATCACTCCTAATTTTCAAACTGGCAATGCCACATCATTCATGAGTGGCCTGAAAGGCCAATTCGCTGGTGAGAAGGGCAACTTCGCCGCAATAGGGCAGGCTCTGGGGCAGAACCTTACAATGGGAATGACATCCCAGTTCGGCTCCGCCGGTATCATGGCAAGCTCCTTCGCCTCTGCTCTTGGCCCCATCGGCATAGCAGCAGGCGTGGCGGGCGCTGCTCTGATCGGCCTAGGCGCTGCATCTACTCAGGCAGCATCTGCATGGGAAGACATGAAAACGTCCATAGGCCGTACCACCGGGCTGAAAGGCGACAATCTGGAAGACCTCATGAGCCAATTGCAGGACCTCCGGCAGGAGTTCGGCATCACTGCACAAGCTGCGTCTTCAATGGTCGAACAGGCCGGATCTATCGGTGTCGGACAGTCCAAGTTGGCATCTGGCAACATGGTGGGCTACAAGCAGGAGATCCTTGATTTTACCAGGGCCATCACGCAAATTCAGGGCGCATGGGGCATGTCAGCCGAAGCCACGAGCAGCGGCATAGGCAAAATGGGATCTGTGACCCTCGGGGCTTGGAACACGCAACGCAAGGCCCGTGGTGAAGAAGAGATGTCATGGGCCGAATACGCCTACAAGGTGGGCGGTACTACAGATAACCTAGCCAATGCAATGGGCAGCTCCGAGGAGGAGATAGTTACCGCTATGAGGAATTCGAGCGGAGCTATCGCCAAATGGGCACCGGACGAGGCCACATATGGCAAATGGCAAGCTATGGCCAGCTTCCTCATCGATACCGGAGATAGCGCAGGCGAAGCCGGAACTAAGATCGAGCGTGTTTCTCAGAAGATGGAGCAGAACTCTGCTGATGTGGCAGCTCTGATGGGCCTAGATGAAGCCGGGATGCAGTCTAAGCTCAAGACCGACTTCATGGGCACTGTCCAAGAACTAGGAAAATCGATTGCCTCGATGCCAGCCAGCCAGAGGCCGGACTTATTCAAGATGTTCGGCATCGAGGGCGCGAGCTTAATAGGCAAAGTTGTCGCCGATATAGAAGCCGGGACCGGCAAGCTGCAATCGGCCTTTGATCTGGCTCTGTCTCCTGGCAATGTCGAAGCTGGTTATCAGGATGTTGCAGATAACGCGAGCAAGGCGTTTGATCGCATCGGGCAAGCTGCTCAGGTATCACTTGAGAAGATCGGCGGCCAATTGCTGCCGTTTGTTACTAGCTTTGCTAATAGCATCGCTGATGCGTGGGTGAGCGCCAACGAGGCAGGATCTCAGCTTTTTGCAGGTGCTCAGAAGTTACTATCTGGAAATGCAGGCTTAGGCGTTGATGTTTCTGAAAGCGGGCTTCTTGGACAGCTAGGATACGGCGGAGAGTGGGAAATTGGATGGGATGGCATTCACAGGAAAGCGGCGGATGCCATAGGAGAAGGCGCGAAAGAAGGCACGCAAACCGGCATGGAAGCCGGAAGTAATGCTGCTCAGAAACAAGTGGCAGAAGACCTAAAAACAGCTGCTGAAGAAGCAGCAAAAGCATTCGCTGAAGCAAATGATGCTTACATAAAGGCACATCCTGGCGGCATGTCCCTTTCCGGCACGTATGATACTGGCAAGAAGGACGCCGCCGGAAAGACGATATATGCATCAGGTGCGACACGAATCATAGGCGGGGCCGATCACACCAGCACCTACCTGAAGCCAGGCACTACATCCGACTTCGCCACGATGCTTGCTAGCTACAGTGCTCAGCACTTCTCTGGCGAGAGCATATCCAGCTCCGGGTTCTGGAACATTTTCGATGGGTCCGGGAAAGTCGTGGCTGAGAAGGTGCTGGACCTCGATGCTTGGAAAGAGCAGATGAGGCCGATAGTCCTTGATCTGCCTAAATATTTTGAAACCGCCGGGGATAGCATCAAAGGCACGCTCCGAAACGCGATAGAAGACGGCGTTATCGAACCTCTCAACGAAAAACCAGCGCTGGAAGGTCTGATAAAGCAACTCAACGAAATGGAGAAACAGCACCCGATAGAGTTTGAGGCGGCCAACTTAGGAGAAATCCGAAAAGACATAGAGGACTCCCTGAAAGGCGTAAAAATCGATCTCGATTTCAGCGGAACTGAAGCCGATTTTGAGGTCTGGCTGCTCGACAACAAAGAGCGGTTTGAAACCCAATGGGCGAATACCAAGCAGATGCCACTCCGGGAAGAGCAGAGGGCACGGTGGCAATGGGAACAAACCGCGACTGAGGAGCAAAAGAAATACCTGCGTGGTCTGGACGCAGCTGCCACAAGCGACGATCCGGGAACCGCTAGCACGGCGGCAGTTTTCCTAGATGCTCTCCTGCGATCAGAGCCCGCGCTGGCAAGAGAAACCTGGCTGAGAGAAGAGGCTGCATCTGCGCAGGTCGAGCTTAATCAGCATGTCAAGCTCGTAGACGGCACCTTCATTGCCATCGATGAAAATGGCAAGGCTCTTGCGCCCACATTCGTTGATACCACGGCAGCCGCTCGCGGTGTAGGAACGGGACTGCTGGATCTGGTCGCCGCTCTGGCAAATGCCGCATCACAAATTAGGAGTCTCAATTGGGGATCCGGGAACCCGACATATAGCGGCGTGGGAAACTATTCGCCTTCATATATCTATTCAGGCAGGGGTTTAGGGACCACATACTATTCCGGGTCCAATATCAACGCGCCGGTGAACTTGCTCGCCTCGCACTACGTCAACCCAAACAATTTCAACGGTCTGCTAAACACGTTCGCCAATGGTGGTGAAGTCAACGATGCCGTTTTCGCTCTAATCGGCGAGGCCGGGCCAGAGCTTGTCCTGCCATTATCTGACCCGCGCAGGACAATGGAACTTTTGCAGAAATATTTGCCCATAAGGGCATTTGCTGCAGGCGGCGGTGGAGGCCTGCGCATGAGCAGCAGCCTATCATCATGGGGTGGTAGGCCCGGCGCGTCATCTAGCTACACGACCGAAGGCCGCGATCCCAGCGCGGCGCAGTGGCAAGATTGTGTGGCCGGAGGATGCCGGTTGCAGACCGAAACCACCAGGCAGAATGTGGACGACTGGAATGCCGGTGTAGATAGATCTGTAACTGATGTCCGAGATTCGTTCTCATCCATCAGCGATCTGTGGTGGAATCCAGAAACTGATAACCGATGGACCATTTCAGGCGGAGCCGATAGCTTCCAGTCATCGAGCAAACGTGGTCAAGCAAGCGTTATGATCTCGGATGAGGCTCTAAAGAACATCAAGTTCAACCCGTTAGGCGATGAATCCTCATGGGATCATTACAAGATGGATGATCGGATAGCGGCCTATGTAGCGCAATCAAATGCAGCTCGGGGTATATCTTCGGTCATGCCGTCCGGGCCGCATGAGGAGCCTGCCTGGTTCATGCAGGCGCTGGAATCGGTCGCGGGGCAAGGCAAGTTTAGCTCTTCCTCGAAAGGTCTGCTAAACCCGGCGAAAGTGGAATATGATACGCTGGATCTTGTGAACTCCGGAAAATCTCAGGGACTCAAAGTATCCGATGTCTGGAATAGCATATATGGAGAGGCTTTTACGGAGGGCTGCATCGCCACAAACAAGCCCGATCCGAGCTTAGTATACACACCTTCGGCCAAAGCGATATCCGACGCAGCATATAAGCAGGCCAATGATGATGCTTCTGCGTGGAGGTATCTGTACGGCGAATCATTTACCGAAGGGTGTATAGCCACGGTAAAGCCAGATTCGACTCTGAAATATACCGCTTCCGAAAAAATCAAGGAAGAGGCCGCGAGGGCATTGGGCGGATCATGGGGCAGCGCAATTGTAGGTTCGCCCGGAACGATAACGTCAACGCTGGCCGGAATCAAAGAGAACACCGCCAACATGGCAGGCAGGCTATCCGAGCTTAAGACCACAATCGGCACATCCACCTTGGCGTCCGGTGGCATCCTGTCTAATGGTGGGATCTTCAGTCAGCTAAGCGGCAATAAAACATTTTCCGCCACGGGGGGCGGCGCTCTGGTGTCCGGTCTGTCAAAAGAAGGCTATGTCATCTCATATGATCCCCGGACCGACACCTGCGAAGGGCTTTCATTCAACCCTCCCGATCCTAGCTTGAAGACCACCGACAGATTCTACCTAGGCATCACCGCCGGAAATCTGCCGATGCAATCATACGAGCAAGGCTATGGTTGGGGCGGAAAAGTCGGATGGACTGATGATCCGGGCCTGCAAAGAGAGCAGGCGGCGGCATTATCTGCGCTGCAAGAACAGCAGCAGCAGTCCACGAAAGGCATCCAGTCGATATCCACAAATGGTCGAGACTTGCTCTCCGTTTCCCGGCAAATTTTGGCATCGAGCCAAGACGCAAACGCAATCGCGATGGCCAATGCCGTTATTTCTGCATATGGTGGCGGATCGTCTGGCTACGGCGCATTGGTTTCATCGAGCGGCGGGTCTGATTGGTTCTCTGCCCGGCAATCGCGCTATGGCTCAACCTTCGACGACTGGATATCAGGCGGTGCAGCGGGCGTTGGCCAAGGCAGTGACCCTGCCTGGTTCACGGCGGCATTGCAACAAGCTCTGGCCTCCGGCGGCACCATCGGATCGATGAACTCGGGCTGGAATAACCCGTATACGCGAGGGCAGAACATCGTCAACCAGGTCGAGAGCACGGGCGGATCATACGGCGAGTGGGTGCCATCGCTTGCGACGGAAGCATTTGTCCCCTCCTCGACCCTGGCTGTTGTAGGCGACAAGCCCGGCGGCGAATACGTTGTCGGAGCTGCCAGGTTCGACTCCGTGGTGGAAAAATTGGGCCAGTTCGGCGGAGGCGCGCCCAACATCACCATCAATAGTCCGGTCACCGTGCATGGCAGTGTCAGCGGCGACGATTTTTACGCGGTACTCGATGAACGGGACCGGAAGCTGAAAGCAGACATCACAGAACAAATCGCAGTCGGACGGGCAGGTTACTAAATGGAAATCTTAGTAGAGAACGTCGGTGAAGATCCCATCGAGATTGACGCCGATAATTGGGACCTAACCAGATACCGCGATGCGAACCGGCCATCTGAGTTCAAAATCGATTGTTCCCGGCGCGTTCCGGTCAAGCCATATGCGAGAGTCATAGCCACTGATGGGGGGGAAACCCTCTTCAGGGGCTACATTCAGAGGCCGAAGATAAAAAATATCAACCAAAGAGAGCTAAACTGCAAGGGCGAAGAGGACCTTCTGCTCAGGCGGCACACGGGCCGGTATTCCTATGCGCCGGATTCTCGCGTGTTGGCGCACGCATTTGCTTCGGATGCGCCTTCTCAGACCGCAGATGCTTACGACGTATCCATGTGTCCGGGCCTTCTCTGGATAGCCAACAGCATCATTCCGTTTTATGGCAACCTAATTACCACCGGGACTCCCGTGTATGATTGGTATTACTATGGATCGGATAATATATACAAGTTGGCCGGGCTGGGATCGGATAGCAGAATAGGCACATCCGACATCTATATGGAAGGGTTATTACTTCCGAGGCAAAGCAGCTTTGCGAACCTACAGGCGACGGCGCTCTCGTGCTACTCAGATGCAAATGATCTATGGGTGCGCTGCGACAATGCCACTTATAATCATGGTTTCGGGCCGCAGGTCATGCTATGCGCCGATGATGCGTATGCCACCGGCGTTGAAATGGGAAGTATCGCTAACAGTGACACCTATCTGAAGGGGAATTTTCAATGCGAATCTGACAGGATCTTAGATATCCTCATCGACCTGGCAGAATTCCACAATTTAATTCCATTTTTCCGCTATGAGGCAGACCATACTTACTTCGACGTTCTCCTAAGCTATCCGGAAAATGAATTCTTCCTGCCCGAAGATCAGATCAAGGAAATAACGCAATCCAGAGCCACTGACCTGAAGGTCCACGCCCTGATAGGCCGGGGCATGGGAAGCCGCGATGCCATCCAGAGATATGCGCCTTCTGACCACGCTTGGAAAGGAGTCTGGTATCAAGAAACATATGATGCCAATGATACATATCTTGACACTACCGGGCGGCTCAAAACCGTCGTGGATGCTGAATATCATAGGCGGCTGAGCGATGAGGTCTTCACCGTAAAACCACTGCCGGAATGGCCATTCTCGCCGCTCCCCGGCGACATGGTAGATCTTGCACTGATCGGCGAATCCGAGAAAATCCTACAAGTGGCATCGCGAAAGACCAATATGGCAGGAGACGTTGAGGTCGAGCTAGGCGCGAGAAAATCCGATATCATGGATGCGTTCAACGCCAAAAGCAGTCTCAGTAAGGTGTATTCCGACGAATACCTAACCAAGACATCAGATACGATCTCTGGCAGCGGCACAATGCAGTCCGGGGACCTGACACACGGCTGGTGCACTGGATACGAAGGCTCCTTCACAGTACCGGATGAGGTCAGGTCAAATGACTGGAGCCATAGGGTGTTTTTGGGTGTCACTATCACCAGTGACTCTGATCCTGAGCCGATGGACGTAAAGGTGCTGATAAACGATACCAGCAACCAGTATACGAGCATCAGGCATTATCTTGTTGGGGATAGCATCTCTGATATCGATATCACCCGGCTGGTAGAATATGGGTCGATCAGCACCATCAAAGTCTACATCAAAAAGAAGAGCGATTGGCCGGATCATGCCAATTGCACGGTCCATCCTGAGATGAATCTCTCCTATACGGTCACATGCTATAGGGGCACTGAACCATGGACCAATCCAGAGCCGCCGGGCGGCGCGGGGTATTATGTCATTCGGCCCGTTGCCACGGGGGATGTCTGCACCTTGCCTGTTTATGGGTTAACTGACATATGGCAATATGTAGACGACGACACGCCGGACGAAGACGTTGGCTATATAAGCGCAATCGCTAGCAGCCAAGGCGTGGTGACGTTTGATCTCACACCGATCGCGCCTGAAGATGAGTATGGCAGCGTCACGTCTGTCACCGTGGTAACCCGGTGCAGGCACACTGCGGGCGAGGGTAGCTACCTATCCAAAGGGGTGCTCTTGGTTGGCGGGAACCTTTACTATGGAGAGAATAGATATCTAGGGACGGCTTACCAAAATTACTACGATGTTTGGACCACCAATCCATATACAGGAGTCGCCTGGACGTGGGGAGATATCAGGGATCTTCAGGCCGGATTCTGGCTATACGCATATGTCTACATGGGCGGTCCGCATGCTCGCTGCACCCAGATGTATGTGATAGTTAACTACGAATAGAGGTTTTTATGGTAACTAATGTTACGCCATATTGCGCCGTTGGGCCGTATGACATCACCAGCATTGTCTACCGGGACGGCATATCACCGTCCGGTGGGGCACGGGCGGTCGAAGAGGTCACTTCACCGACACGCAATTATTCAGATGTGCGGTATAAGGGCAGGCAGCCGAAGAAGTACAAAATCCGAGTCCGAAGCTCTGATCGGGACGAAATCGAGACATTCTTGGAAACTTTGAACACCTGTGATGAAGACGACGAATTTTATCCCTTCGATGCCGATCGTTTTGGCCTGATTGCTTCCGCTCATGGCTATCTGGAATCGGTAGAACCGCGTGCTCCCGGCTACAATTTCTATACGGCGATGGGGGAGATCACCTGCCGGGAAGCGTGGCTTTATGGACCGTCGCAGGGCATCACATTCGGGACCGCCGTTACCGTTCCGGCAGTTTCGGGAGCAATAACCAACGACGGCAACGAGGTCGCGCCGGTTCGGTATCTGCAAGCGTCCGGCGACTATGTATCAAGTAGCTATGTGGAAGACCTCTCGCTGCGAATCACACCCGGGACCAGTACAGCAGAGCATGACCGGGAAATCCAACTCTGCGAAAAAATGATGCGAGGTGACATTTTCGAATTGGGGTGGCGCGGTGAAGTGATGCATAGCTATGAGAGTGTGTTATCATCGGCCACAGAAAGCGGTTATCCTTCGGTCGTGTGGGATCTCCAGGCGCACATGGGCGGGAGCTATGTTGTAGGAGACGGCAGCCTAAATCTGCCCACGGGCGCGTGGTTCTGGGTGCCTTTTTGGGGTCCGCTGCCGATTTCCGGCGAACCAGATGCAGCAATGCTTGAGCTATGGGTCACGGGCGTTGCCGGATCACCTAGCATCGTTTATATCACGGACTTTACCACCGAGACCCCCACGTTGCTAGACTGCGATCTCGTGGTTGGGCACAATCAATTATACGTCCCGGATATGGCGGGAGCATCCGATTTAGGATTTGGTATACATTGCGACGGAGCGAGCGACGACCTCACGGTATCAAAATTCAAGGCTACGGTCAAGCGATATGTGGCGCCGCAAGAACTTCCCGCAGCAGACCCTCTGGAAGAGTTCAAAATCCGAATAGAATGCACCGCTGGAACGCGACTTAAATTTCTTGGCGTGGAATACAACGACAGATATTATTATTGAGGAAATATGCGAAAACATTACATTTTACAGAACGAGGGTATCCTCATACAATGGCAAGGCGACTGGGTTCTCAGTGGCAATTATGCGATCGGCGACGTAGTGAGCCATACGAAGGCGGGGTACGGATCGGCATCATATCGGTGCATCGTATCACATACATCGGCCGCGGGAAACGAGCCAGAAGTTGGCGCATCGTGGGCATCATATTGGGCGGTGTTCATGGTGGGCGGCCAGGATGGCAGCATGGTAGGACCGTCGAGCGCGGTAGATGGGCAGCTGGCGGTATTTGATGGTGTTACTGGCAAGTTGCTGAAGGATATTGGCTACGCGATTGATGATCTGTTGCTGCTGGAAGGGAGATCGGGAGGTCAAGCAATAGATGGATTGCAATATGAACCCTCCGTTGTATATGGGTCGGATTGCACGGTGGCCATCCGTACCGGCGGGGTCGAGTTAGCGACGGGGCAGTCTGCCACTGCTCCGTATCCATTCTGGATGCAAGCCAGGCAGTGGTCACATTCGGCGTGGCAACTGGCAATCAATCCTCTCGGAGGACATGTCAGTATCGGAAAATTCGGTGCTTCTGTTGGCCTTGAGCTGCCCAACTCTGCCACTTATGGCGACATCCTAGCGCATCAATTCGCCACGCATGGGGGCCCAACACTGGCCGGGGCGGGGCTATCAAATTGTCCGCTCGGTTCCAGCCAACACTATGTGACAGTTGGTCCCCATGCCTGGTGCGATTACATCACCGACGGCACCGATGATCAGGTTCAGTTGCAGGCGGCACTCACCGCAGGCGGAGCAGGTGCGGTCGTGGTTGTGGCCGGGCTGCTGAATATCACCGCCGGCAGCCATCCATATACTACTGCGATAGGCCAATCAATCATAGGGACCGGATGGGGCATTGATGACGATGGCACTTCGCATACCGGCCTATTGCTGGTTGGTGCCGGCACCGGTCCGGTGTTCGAAATCAAGCACCGGATGACAACTATTCGAGATCTATCGATCAACGGCGGGCACACATCTACCGGGCACGCTGGATGCTATGGTATCAAGTGGGCTACATTATACGCCTGGCAGACCACTATAGATCATTGCTATATTTTTGGGACTGGTGACTCTGGCATTTATATCGATTTAGAGGGCTCTGCAATGGCCAGCATCATAAAAAATTGCTTCATCCGAAAGTGTAATGCCGCAGACGATTGGTGCGGCGGCATCGAGATCACAAATACACATGATCTGAAGGTCGATCAATGCGAGATCGCACAATCGGTATGCTCTGTGATAATCACAGGAAATTCCGCAGATAATGCTATTAGCAATAGCCATTTCTGGCCCTATTCGACAACCGCCTATAGCATCTGTGTGTACATCGATTCCACAGGCGGAATGAACTCGATTAACCATTGCATATTCGACAATCACGCTAAGTCGGTGCTGATCGAATCGGCGGCGCACGATAATCTCATCAGCAACTGCGTGTCGTTTTACTTTAATCGCTCCAGTTGCAAAGGAATGGTAATCAATGGCGATTACAATCGCATTATAGGAAACAATTTGCCAAATGAGTCCAATCTGGCGGTGGCAATCGAACTTGGCAACGATTCCGCCTACAATATCATCACCGGGAACATGGTCCACGGCAAGGCCATCAACGACTATGGCACGGGGAACGAAAAGGCGCATAACATATGATCGGCATGATCAGATACCTATTTTTTATCGAGAAATTTCATGAGTAAGCATCAGGTTTATGTAGTATCATGTCGTACAAAATGGCATGAAACGACGTTCGCGGCTAGAGATGAAAGCCGATATCATGCGATTGCTCGCAAACGGCGATCGCAACAAAACCGATATAAGTAACAAAGAAGGCATCTATTCTAACACGGTATCAGAGATGTTAGAAGAGATGCGAAAGCACGATCTGGTATCGGAGTTTCGCGGTAACTGGCACCTGCAGAAACGCGGCGAAAGGCTGATTAAGGCATTGGAAAGAATCGAGAGGTTGTTAGGATGATTGAGATATTCAAATCCAGCAAAGAAGATCGAGTTATCATAGCCATCGAGCCGACTGATGAATTTTATGTGGTTCGATCGGATGATGTGGCTTTTCTAGCCGGTTCTGAGAGGGCAATAGACGAATTGCGAATAGCACTAAACAGCCTACATGATGGATGGACCAAAGAAGCGGTCGATAAAGCGGCGTTCCGGTGCACAGAAGAAGAGAAAAAGCAGATGGAGAGCACGCCAGTAAAAACACAAAAACCGATCGATCCCGATATGAGGCAATGGATCAGAGACAAACACAATGAAGGCAAGCTGTCCAGGGAGATCGCTAAGATATTAGGCATATCCGAAGCCAGGGTGCGCGGCGTGGTTGGGCAATACACCAAAGAAAAGGCCGCAGGATTGCATGTAAAGCCTATAATCGAAGGCTTGCAGCCTGCCAAGCCACTTGTCATACCAGAGACAAAAAGTCCCGCCGAATCGCCCCAGGACGAAGCAGACGACATTATCAGGCAGATGAAGGGCAGGAAATATACCAGCATCGCGGCGGAGATCAACAGGGCAACGGGCCAGATCTGGATGGCAGATGATGTGAGCCGAAGGATTGCGGAGATGAGGTCAGATGGCTCTCAGTGATGCCGAGGCCGAAGCTATCCGCATCATGGCTTGTCTATGCACCGATGAGTCACAAGGATCTGTCGCAAGATCATTTGGTTGCAGCAGGGGAGCAGTGCGGGCCATCATACAAGGGAGAACTCATGTAGGGATACATCGCGGTGAATATTTCGGAAACAGCGCGCACCATATGAGGGCCATTGGTCGCGATAAACGCAAAAAGATCACCCAGATGCTGAAAGAGGGGCCAAAAAGCATAAGGGAAATTCAAGCCGCATTGGGGACCGACCCTAGCCAATATCTGACAGAGATGAGAAAGGCCGGAAAAATAGAAAGAAAATTTGTTTGGGTGTTGAAATGAAGAAGGATGCGATGAGATGAGAGAACTTTTGAAAGAGCTGGCGAAAATTGACCCGGACTGCTATGCCGAAATAGAACGCGGTCTAGAGCAAGTGGATATCGAATATGAGGACGACATCATACAGGGGGCATGCCAGAGGGCAATCGTGGCGAGAAAATGGGGATATTCGCAGATCGCTAAAATAAACGATGATCATGTGTGCGAAATATGGTGGCCGGGTGCATGTGGGATGGATTCGGCCAAACTGCCCGGAAATACGCCAGCAGAAGCCATCCTTGCGGCATATATAGCAGCTAGGAAGGCCCAACCATGAAACATGAGGCAAGCTGCTCATGCGATCTATGTGTGGCCTATCGGGCCGCCATGAGGCAGAATGCCGATCCATTGACGAGGAAGAAGGTACCAGAGCCTACCAGAAATCTAATACCACGATCTGAGGCAATTGCCATGGCGAAGGATGAGTTGAGTTTTCATCTAAGCAGGATAGGAGAACTGAAGGCGGAATTGGAAAGGCTAGGCGACATGCCATGATCATCTACAGTACACCCACCTGCCCCAGATGCAAGATCCTAGCAGCATCATTCCAGAAGGCAGGCCTGCCATATGAAGAGGGCATATTGGATGCCGGAATTATCGCAGACTGCCTATGTGAAACTGGAATCCTGACAGTGGCGGCCCCATTGGTGAAAGATGGAGCATGCTGGTTTTTTGCCGATGATTTTTTTGACAAGTCCGGCAACCTGAAAGCAAACTGGCTGGCAGAGCTGAAAGGTGTCAGGCCACATAAGGAATTTTCGGGAGAAGGCGGCAAAGGCGTAGATGTAGATGCAAGCAAATGTAGCAAAATATGGAAGGATTGAATGAAACCAAGCGAATTATTGCGAAAATTAGTTGCGGCTAGATGGTCAATCATCGATCAGCATGAGGAAATTGAGGGAAACGCATTTTCGATTACCGGAAGCATAATACATGCCGTAAATCGAAAACGATACAATTTCGATTTTCATAGCATGCCAGATGAGGGACATTATGTTTTGGATCTCATCGAGAAAAACTGAAGGTTGCCCATGACAGAATCCACCTACAAGGGCCGCTGCCAGCACTGCAATAACAGCTCAGGCGCAGTTTCATGCTCACCTAATTACATGGTCGAGCATGACGGCGACTGCCCATATTGGCGGCCTAAGAAGTTAAGTAGGGCGCAAAAGAGGAAGACGGAAAGGCGTGCTAAAAATATAGAGAGAAAATAAATTTTTTTAATCTTGCTCAATTCTCGGAGCCAACATATATATCACTTTGATATATTTATTCACATTAAATAGTATCCTCATGGGATAATCTATCCCCATTTCCAATATTACCTCTCCAGACTTTGCCGCCACCTTGGCAAAATCTACGCAGTAATCCAGAGAGAACAAGCTCCGAGATTCTCCAGGCCTCATGCCTAAAAGCTCGGTAGCTGGTATCTTCAGCTTTAATGAGTCTATATCGCCCCTCGCCTCCATGAAGAATACATCATCAGACACACCAAGCACTACATGATCACTGACCTTTTCCGCCGCCTTGATAGCCTTATGTAGCACGCGGCCATCCATGGTCGCGCTTGTAGGCAGGTCGACATCTGGGATGCGCGGCTCTTTCCTGATAGCAGTGGGGTCTATCAATCCAACTGTATATGAAAGTGACCCGACACTTACCTTGAGCTTGTGGCTCTCTTCTTCCAGCTCCAGCTGAACATTCTCACCCTTATCTGCCATACTCAATACATCACTGAGCCGAACCAAATCTATGCCGATTTCACAAGCATCGGCTTTGAAGTATTCGAAGGCCTGATTGCCGATCTGAAGCGATACCATAGCCACATTTGCGGGATCGACTGCTTTCATTTTTATGCTATCTGGCGAGATGACGAATTTCACCTCATCGGCGAGCGGTGAAACTGCATCGATGGCGTCGCGTAGCGTTTCGGCTAGGATTACAGCTTTAAACATGCTTATCTCCTCCGAACTTGTAGATATGCGCTACAATCGACATCTACATCCAATTTTTGAGCTACGGCTTCGGCCAATTGCGTTATGTCTACTGGGTCGCAATCTGAGCATACTTTGTATACTTGGCCGGTACCGGTTCGCACTCTTTTTGGGAAATATTTCATAGAACGTTCTCTTTTGCATATTTGGCATTCCATTTAGATCACCTTCACGTTACGGTCAATTTCGCACCAATTAGAAAGCGAAGCGGGTACGGCGGCTATGCGCTTGCGGGCGATGGCGCAATAATCAGGATTTAATTCAATTCCGATGAAGCCGCGCCCTAACCTCTTTGCCACCACGCCAACGGTTCCAGCTCCGAAAAATGGGTCTAGGACAATTCCCGGTCGAGGATCGCAGGAGCATTGGCAGGATGGGAGCCAACCACCCAGTTCACCATTAAAAGGGATCTCTACCCCAAGCAGATTATAGATCTCCTTAGCATCTGCAAATGTTGGTATCCGTGCCCCCGATGAATCGGTCCTTGTCCAGTGCGCCCATTTGCTACCAAATCGGGCTTCCATCTCAGGCTCTTTGCCAATCGCTGCCTTTTTGAGAAGATTCGCCAATTCGCTTTGCGGAATTGCCAAAACATACTTATCGCTTTCGCCTTCTCTCACGCGGTTCATGCCTTTGCGCCCGGTGTCCATAGTAGGATCTTCTGTTTTATGATAAGTTGCCCGGCTCTTCTCAATTTGCCTAATCCAAGGTTTTCCACACGCCGGACAATATCCTTTCTCACTTGTGCCTGCCATGATACAGGGCTCGACCAGAGCTTCGGGAAATGTGGCGAAATGTGCACCGGGGAAGGGCTTTGTTGGAATGGTCCAAACAGATCTTTTGTTTCTGGTTTGTGGTAATCCTTCCGCTTTATATTTTCGTCTTAGATCCCGTAGACCGCTATTACCGCCGTTTTGTTTTCCATAAGTTTCTTTCGTATCCGTCATATTCGATCCGGGCATCTTCTGGTTAACAGCATCTTCCTTGATGGCGTCTGCATCATAAAAATATACTTCAGATTTTGATAATAAGAATATCGTTTCATGTGACTTCGTAGGACGGTCTTGGACGCTTTCCGGCATTGGGTTTGGCTTATGCCATATCACTTCACTCCTAAGCCACCAACCATCCGCCCTAAGCGCAAATGCAACCATCCAAGGCAAGCCTACTAGATCCTTCGTCTTTAAGCCTTCCTGCCTGTGGCTGTTTGGTGGTCTCCATGTCCTATCATCATAAGCCCGGCGATCAAATCTTGTTTCTGTCCATCCTTCTTTAGGACAAGAGGATTTCGGGGAATAGTTGCCCCATGAACCTGCATAGCAGTCTCCAAGGTTAAGCCAAAGGGTGCCCTCTTTTTTCAGGACGCGCTTAACTTCTCGGAAGACTTCTACCAGCTTTGCGACATATTCATCCGGGCTATCCTCGAGTCCTATCTGCCCATCTACGTTGTAATTTCTGAGGGACCAATAAGGCGGGCTGGTTATGCAGCAATCCACCGATTCACCGGGAAGCTTGCGAAGCTCTGTGAGTGCATCACCGCAAATAATCTGGTCCATCTATTCTTCCTCACATTCATGTCCATCTACATAATCATTTAGCGCCTCGTCTTCGCTGCCAAACGGGCCATTGCTATCTGTTTGGGTTTGCCACCAGAAGCCGTCTGGTTTTTGGGTGATGGTAGGGAGTTGGTTTGTCATAGGCTATCCTTTACTATGATAGGTAATAAACCTTTCGATTGAACTAACCAAAAGATTGATATAGAATAACTTACCTATCATAGCGTATGATCGAAAAACAGAAATGTCTCAAATGTGGCTGGGAATGGCTTCCTAGGGTGGATTGGCTACCGGCAATGTGCCCGAAGTGCAAGAGTCGGTATTGGAATGTAGAAAAGAAGGATATGCCCGTTGTGGCGGGCATTTAGCGGTGATAGAAGATGCAAGATACTATTAAGCCTAATGCTATTTATAATTTTGGGTTGCCCAACGTCGGAAATGCCAAGTTTACTTGCGTTTATTGTGGAGCGCCAACGATTGCAGTACACGAAATTGCCGATGAAGTTTGCTGCGATGCGTGTTATCTAAAAAATGAATCATTGCATCGCGAAGTGGATAGTCAGTATCGGTTTTCAAAGGTCGATATAGACGACTATTGGCTAAGTATAGCAGAATACATTGAAAAAACGCGCGAAGACGAACGACGCGAAATAGAAAAATATTGCGATGGGCAGTGCGACAAGTGCCGTAAATCGTGGGGAGATGGAGCATGACTCTGCTCGCGAATTTCAAGCTTTTTCAAGAGATAATAGATCGCAGCGAAGCGGATACGTGGGAGGAAGCAAAAAAAGAATGGTTTCTGCAATATATTGAGATGGCAGAAGACGGTGAGGACTATTCTTGCCTATGCACGCATCCACATATCAAGGAGCTATGTTACATCAAGAATGAGATTAATGGAAACGAGGCACTGGTTGGTAATTGCTGCGTAAAGAAGTTCATGGATCTGGAAAGCGATCTGATATTTCAGGCCATCAAGCGCGGCAAGGTCAATTCTGCAATGCTTGAATATGCGTTTTCTCATAACATGATAAATAGATGGGAAAATGGTTTTATGCTCGATGTTATGCGAAAGCGAAAAATGACAGTTAAGCAACGATCAGTTTACGACAGAATAAGCAAAAAGATCTTGGGTGGTCTGCATAGATGAGCGATGCTGATATTTTGCGAGAAAGAGCGCTCGTGAGGTTGCCGCAACAGTTACGTAGCTCTTCGTTTCGGTTTGTCAGGATCGATATTTGCAGCAAGAAACCCTTTGAGCGTGGCTGGAATGTACCGGGCAGCAATACCAATTATTCTATAGATGATCCCAAATTTCTATCTTGGATAGGCAGCAATCAGAACTATGGGATAGTGGCAGGAGTCGGCGGTCTGGTCATATTTGATGCTGATGGACTCATGCGACTGACTGAAATAGGGCTTATGTCAGAAATGCCCGACACGTTCACAGTTAGAACGGGTGGGGGGGGATTACATCTCTATTATCTATCAGACTTGGATCAAAAAATTATTATGTATGATAGAGTACTAAAAGACGAAGGTAAACCGCTACATTTAGGAGAAGTGCAATCGAGAGGGTTTCAGGCAGTTGGGCCGTCGAGTGTTCACCCCAATGGCAAGACTTATGACATTATAAAAGATCTGCCTATCGCGTCTTTGGATTCTGCAACATTGAAGGCGATTTTGTCTAAGTATGTAGATTATGGCTTTGACGAGGCTGTGCCGGAAAAGAAGCGGCTCAAAGTTGTAATGGTCGATCCTAATATTAGAGATCCGTTTGATGGTGTCAGAGTTGAAAAGGTATTGTATCCTGATAAGGCGAAAAAGTCAACTAATCAAATTAAGGGTGCGCACCCGGTGCATGGATCTGTCGGAGGAAACAACCTGATAATTGACCTGAAGGATAACTCCTGGCATTGCTGGCGGTGCTGTTCGGGTGGTGGCCCAGCGTTGGCGATAGCTGTAAAAGAGGGCATAATTCGCTGTAATCAGGCACGAGCCGGTGTGCTCAGGGGCGATCTGTTCAAGCAGACCGTCGAGGTCGCTAGGTCGAAAGGCTACATAGGCACAAAAGCAAGCAATTGCAAAGTCGAGATGGTTTGATGCCAGATCCAAAAAAGTATAAGATGGTCTTGGATACGGGCGGGAGCCTATATTCTTGGACAGATGAAAGAGGAAATTGGGTATGTGAAATAAAAGGTGCGTCAAAATGGTTTGCTATGGTTCGCAACAACGAACCTATATGGGTGAGTTGTCGCAAGTGGGACAAGCTGCCAGAGACCTTTGAAATTGATCAAGCCGCCTGGAATGAGTTTAGGCAAGAGGTGCAAAAGAGGGAAGAGGAAAAGCAACCAGAGGCATCTATAGAAGAGGAAGAAGGCATAACGGATGAAATCAAGACAAAGGCAGTTGAAATATTAAAAACCGGCAAGCCAATAGAATACTTCCTGAACACCTATAACAAAATCCACGTCGGTGATCGTGACTTGGGCCAATTGCTCATGTATTGCACAGGCAGCCAGCTCAACAAAACGAGCAACGGCCTACATCCTAAGCTATCGGGTGAATCTGGCATGGGCAAATCTGATGCTGTCGAAACCTTCTTGCATTGCTTACCGAAATGTGCATACATCAAGACATCGCTATCAAGTAAAGCGATATTTTACCACGATATAAAACCAGGAACTATTATATTTCTAGATGATTACAAACAAAATGATGATTTAGATGCGATAATCAAACAAACATCAAGCAGGTTTCACGAACCATATCAGCACATGACAATTGATAAAGACCGCGAGGCTCAGGTTATGGTGGCTCCGCCTGAGATAGTTTGGGCTATTACATCAGTGGATAGCAGCCAAGATATCCAGGTGCTTAATAGACAGGTGGGGCTTGATGTGGATGGTTCGGAAGACCAGACCAAGGCGGTAATAGAACACCTTCTGAAACAAGCTGAAACTGGAGAAGAGCGTTTCCCGGTCACCGAGGATGTTCTGATATGTAGGGCGATGGTGCTGGAGCTGAAGAAGCACGATTTCAAGGTAGTTATACCCTTTGCGAAGCGAATTAAATGGGAAGATTTTAGCAGCCGCCGCAATCCGTCGATATTTTTGGATCTGGTTAGAGCTAATGCTGTTTGGCATTTCATGCAGAGAATTGTATTAGACGATGAATATCTCTCTGCTATAGAACAGGATTTTTTTGATGCCAAGGCGCTGTACTTGGGCCGGGCCGATACTCTGATAGACAAGCTATCTAAACCAGAACGCAGGCTTGCAGAAGCCATCCTAAAGAACGGCGGTGAGATGTATAGAGAGGAAGCGGCGGAAGTTTTGAAAGTATCGGTGAACAGAATTAGCCAGCTAGTACATGGAGAGAATGGCAAGACGGGGTTACTACAAAAGCTGCCTGGTTTTAATGTAGATAAAGTCACTCTTAAGGATGACGTTAGAAATGTTAACAAAGTCATGTTAACTTTGGTGGGGTATAACCGATTCAATGGGTTCGATACCATAGTAACTTTAGAACCGGAATCTGAGGACGCAAGTAAGGGTAGTAAGGTGTGTGTAAGTGACGAACTTACGGACAAAACCGTAAGCGGGCTATATAGTAGTAAGTTAGTAAGTTATAATAATAATATATGTAAGTGTGATTTACCTACTGAAATGGATGAAAAATTAAATTCTACTTTGAACCCAAAAAACGACTTATTTACTTACGGAAAGGCGACTGATAGCGAAAAAGCTCCTTACGGGGTTCCTAACACCAAGCTTACAAGCGAAGAGGATAAAATGCTAAAAGCGATTGCAGATAGCGAAAGAGAGGAACATTTCAGAACGCCTCTTAAGTGTGAAGAATGTGGAGATCGTGTTACTAAGCTTTATGACATTGGCGAAGGCGAATTTGTCATGCGATTTTGCAAGTCTTGTTACGATGCTTATATGGAGGATATCAGTAATATTTGAGTACATAAATATTGTACACTATATACAAACATCAGTCGACTGAATTGAAAAAAATGCGGATGTTATATAAATGTCATATGTAAACTTGTTTACCGAAATATGGTTTACAAGTTTACATCTTTGTAATCAAGGTAACTAGCGTAAACTATATAACCTAGTAAAGCCTATTAGGATCTATGGCAAAATACGATGTTAGGAAAATCAAAAGAGCGCTGAAGGAACATGGCTATCCAGTCGAAAGCGTTGTTAATTGCACAGGATCTTGCTATGGGAACATTTCAATATACATGAAGCACGATCATGGCCGGCCTCTGATCACCACAGAAGCTTCTATTCAGGCAAAAATGATAGCGTCTGAAGTTGGACAGATATCAATAGACAAGATTTTCTGCCAATACTGATATGGCAAAAATTTTTTGTTTCCAGTCGGTATAGGAGCGTGTTTTATTGACTGATCTAATTCAAATCAAGATCAAGCGATCCGATTACGATCGCTTAGTAAAGTTCGGTGTAGCGGGGGAACCAGTACATGAGGCTGAAACCAGAGTATTGGATAAAGCAGAAACATCCAAGGACTGAATGCAATGCGTAGCACTTTTCGTTTTGATGAAACTGGTAATCAGAGGAAAGCTATATCATGCGTTTATTTCTTGATATATTCTGGCAATCGAGCTTAAAATTGTGTAACAAATATACAAATGCAGCGAGCTATAAAAGGAGATGAATCTAAATGAGTAATCCAAGAGGACAAGCACGATTAGACGCTATCAGGCGATATAGAAAAGCACATCCTGGAAAGAGAATATGCACAGATCGCGACAGGCAGAACGCGAGAGAAAGATATCAGGAGATTAAGGCGTCTGTGACTACCTGTTACCTTCGCGAATCTCGCGCGATCTTGGCTGGCAAAGATGTCAGAGGGCGGAATAAGTGCGTAAAGCTCCCAGGCGACTGATAGCGATTATTGCATTTTTGCATTGCGCTGTATAGCCTCATATAGCGCAATATTTATATACCCAGGACGCCTAAGTATGTAATAGTGAAATGTGAGGTGTCAGAAATGCAACTTTGGGGAAATAAAATAATAATCGTCGAAGGCATCCAGCGAATGAAAGGTACCTACCACTTCCAAGGGAGTTTTCCTGCGATGTTCGCAGGGATCTTCCTCACTCTAGAAGAGGCAAAAGACACCCAAAAAGTCGCTGAGCGCATTAGGAGAGGCCCCAGGTGCAACGGCGGCTTTTGGCAAGGTGGGATGACTTGGACAGGAAAGGAGGTGGCCTAGGATGGCCATCAAGGCCGTTTCCTGGTCGCAGAACGGTGGTTGGGCGTGGCAAGTAGCCCTCCCCAACGCGAGAGTGCGGCTAGTCGCCAAAGGGAATGGCGACTATGCAAGGAACCAGCGGGGTCCAGAGGGATACTCCGATGAAGAACTTCGGCGGATTGCCGAAGAAATATATAATAGGCATATCAAAAATTCCATATTTCTCGATCCATATTACGGGAATGTGGTCGAGGCGTCGATTTGGGACAAGGGGGTGGCCTGATTGCCCCATCTCTTCCAAAACGTCAATGTCAGCGTGCGCGTCGCTGACCAACTGCCATTTTTGCAGTATTTGGCTGATCAGGATCGCGGCGGCCTGTCGCGATACATACGTGGCCTGATTGAGGCTGATCCCGCATACCAGGATTGGCTACGATCCCGCCAAATGCCCTAGGCGACATTTTCTCTTTTCAGATAGAATTTGCCTATCGACCTAAGATCACATGATTTTGAGGACTTGGGGTAGGCTGGAAGGCATGTAAAAAAGGATAGGCTACCTATTGGCCTCACATGCTGCGATATAGGCTTTCAAGAGTGCTTCGATTGGTAAATTGCCAATTTCCTCAGATAACTTTCGAGTTCCGCCCCATCCATCGATTATCTCCTCAATTACAGCCCGACTATGTTCTTTGTCGAAAAGTAATATGCCTTGCCAGCCTTTGCCGCTTATCGCTTCTTGTAAAACGCCCTGCAATAAGTATTCTAAGATCTTTTTATCGTAAATGTTATCATGCTGGCTGAACTGCGAATATCGCTTATACGTGGTGGGATCAAGCGATTTCAGTTTTTCAAGTAATTCCTTCATCGGTCATCGCCTGCCCCTTCGCGAATCTTCTCCAGAGCAACTTGCGCCTCTTGGTCACTCAGATCTGGATTGATCCATTTATATATTTCCATATATTCTTTCTCAAGCCGCACTAAATATCCCGCCTCCCGTGTCACTTGCAAGCCAAGTTCTTTGGCGGCTGTCTCCATGAATGATTGCTTTGTATCTGGGTTGCTGTTCTCCCATGTCAGATATTCGCGTTCTCTTGCATCCAATGCGTTGATTAGGTTGTGTTTTGCGGTTGCCTCTATCGCGATTTTCTGCCAGGTGGCATGTTGTTCTTGCAATCGTTTACATTCTGCAATTGCGGCTTCCAGCGTAGAGCCAGGCGCATCTACGAATTTATGCAGGAATTCGTTATCAGTTCGCAGGCGTTTAATTTCCGCTACCAATTGCGGCAACACTTCCATGACATATTTACTTATATATCCAGATGAATTAAAGTCCTTAAGTAACATGTCTGATTGTTCTATAAGATCATCATTCATTGCTTATTCCTCCCAATCGATATCGGGATATTCCTGAGCCAATTCTTCTTTCGCGTGCGATTTTATCAGGCCCCAATTAGGATCAATTGGATCAATATTATTCTGATATCTCCATATAACGTATGAAGATCCATTCACGATTAGCTCTTCGCGGTCTGCCACGAGGGCTGCTTTCAAGGTGGCAATCTTGCTGGACTGCTCATCGATGTGAGCAAGCAGAATCGGTAATAGCGTTGACATTCGCATAATTTCATGCATCGGCGCTTGCTCCCTGTATTCAGTCCATGCCTTACCGCAAAAATCGCGAACGTCTTGGATGGCTATTCCGACTTGCATATATGCTCCTCCATCACTTTCGCCGCCGCGAGCAATTTTTCAAGCACCGCGAAATATCCGGGCTGTTGCGCGCAATGTGCTTGTAGCTCGCGCACCTTGTCTATCAGTGTCGGGAACTGATGAATTGGCAGGGGGTTAGATCGATCTATCATGTAGCCTCTTCCATCTGCAATTTCACATGCACTTCCATCAAATCAATATCTATTCGCATTTTAAGCAGTTCTTGCCGCAATGCTTCTAGATCGCGATTGTTCACTGCTTCGACTGCTTTATTGCGCTCTCTGAATATCTCAGATAGCAGTTTTCTGAATAACTCGATATTTTTCATGATTGGCTCATCTCCTGCAATTTCATTGTATCTTCTCCCACCCGAAATCAAGCATCTCAGATATAATATGCTCATAAACTTCTTCTTCAATTTCATCATCGGTGAGGTCGTCATCTACCTCGATTGTCTCCTCGTTGTGATTGGCGAATCCGAGGCTCGCGGATATTTTAATCTTCATGCTTTCCCCTCCTTCTTTCTTACCAAAACAACCTCAACATCTATTAGATCCCCTATCTCCATCCCTGCCTTATAGCAGATCACAGATGGCACGCGAACGGCTTGGTTCGCGTGCTGCTTCTGCCAGATTCGCGACTTTGGCAGATAGATCCTCATGCTCTTTTGCATTCATGCTTTCTGCTCCTTTTCACATACTCGCCAGCGTGTATCCGGCTACCGCCACTAATACGACTAGCAATACGCCAAATACGAATACATTCATGCTTTTAGCTCCTGATATCTTTTCTTCTGCTTCTCGCGAATCTCGTTTTTGGCCTCTAAACACAACGCTATGAAATCCTCGTGTAAAGGCTCTTCTATCATTTTACCAATCGCATACAGGAAAAGCCTTCCCTTGTCGCGATGGTCGAGGCCACTAAACGCCAGGGATTCGTTTATCCTGACATTTAACGCCTCTGGAATGTCTATCGATATTCGACTCATTGGGATACTCTTTGTACCTAAGAGTATTTAAGCCTTTCTAATAGCCAGGATACCTATAGCGCAAGTTATTTATACTCACGCGCTAAGTATGATCTAGAAGCAAGGAGAGATACGAGTATGAACGCAAAGGAATTAATCGAAGCTGTAAAAGCTGGATGGGAAAATAGCGATCTATATGATGGGGTCCAAACGCTCCTGGAGCAGATCGCAGAGCACTTTGAAACCTGCGAAGAATGCAGAGACGCATTCGATGACATAGGGTATGAAGAGGAAACTCTGAAGGACATGGAGCTTCTTTTCCTTCAGAACATGGATCTGAATAGATGGGTATGTGGGGAGGTGGCCTAGGATGGCCATCTTCATCTCCCTATCAGGAGACCAAATCAAGGTCTCAGGTGACACCTATCCAATCAATCGTGTCCTTGGCGCGCAAGGACTCAAATTCAAATTCAGCAAGGATAAAAAGGAGTGGCGAGGGCCCAGCTCCCTGAAGGCCCTAGAGACATTGCAGGCGCAATCTGGGGCTATCATATCCTCCGAAGCAATGGCCGAAATGGAGAGGTTTCATAAGGCCGCTGAGAAGAGGGCCGCGTATATGGCCAAGAGGGCGATCTGATGCCAGTTATTCGCCACCTCATCACCATATTAGGTAGCACTACCTATACCCTGGCCTATACAGGATTTGGCGAGTCCGAGCTGCGCGGGAAGATGGCTGCCAAGATGCCAGGGGTAGAATATCGCATAGAGCAGGTGAAGTAGATGGCGTTTACTGATGGAAAGAACATCTTTCGCGAAATGCGATACGACGACGGCACCGTCTATGGCTGTGATTGCGAAGGCGCATTTGAAGAATGTCGATCATGCCAGTGGGCAGGATGTCCTATGAGGCCCGAAAATCATGTTTCCAAACTTCCTATGAGCAAGGGGGTGATCGATAGGTAACGACCTAGACACCTTCGTATCTTCCTGGCAGCCTCATGTCTCGCGGCATTCGTGAGGCTGTCTTTCAGCAAATAGGTGATAAGCGATGGAAAAACCAAAATGGATTGACGATATGGGCAATCATAATAAATTGCCAGAACCGAACAAAGAAGTCACCGTGAATGAGTACATTCATATGCATTCGTGTTGGAGTCCAAAAGACATCGAGTTTCGCCAGATCAAGTTCGGCGAACGATATCGGAATTGCCATATCTATTGGTTCAACGATAAGGGCATAGCGTTGGTTTGGCCGGGAAAGTGGGATATGAAGGGAAATGACATCGTCTACACCGAACCAATTCGCTATTTCAGGTTAGGATGTGAGCACAAGTACAAAGAGCTTTCAATAGAAGAGTGCAAAAAGCGAAAGATCAATCACGAAGGCAAGTGCTGGCATGTCGTAGAATGCTCAAAATGTGGTCGCATTGAAGCATATGATAGTAGCGGATAAATCTAACGGGCCGAAATGTAACCGGGTCAAATCCGGCGGCCTGCTTATGAAATCCAAAGAAATGTGCAAAGGCTGCTCTGAGAATTTCTATAATGGAAATAATGATCTCGGAGTAAAGACTTGTTGGCATTACAAGACGGCCAAGGTGGTTATGCGCAAAATGGTGCACTATTCGATGGTCCCGCCTTGGAAAATGGCGCCTATCAAGGTACTATCATGCAGGAGAGTAAGCGGATACGCTTTCATAGATCCAAAAACAGAGCGATAGGCAGTTATGGCTCAGGGCCGGTTCGACTCCGGCGACTGCCTTTCCAGTCAACAAGGCGGGCGGGCCTAAAACCCAGCTGTAGCAGTGCTACCGATATCGCCCATTACTGGAATGGCATGCATGAGTCTCACAGTATTCTCATGCTGCCCCACATGTCGCGAACGTTAAGGCGTCTATCCAATGAGGTTCGATGCCCTCAACGCGACATTGCCAGGCGATCGTTTTTACTCCTTTCGCGATGCCTGGCATAAACCCCCTCTGTCGGTAGCTCAGTTGGTAGAGCGACGGGTGCACCAATGCGCGGGTTCGAATCCCGCCCGACAGGCTTCTCCTAGCCTATATCGTTTGAGAGGTCGGTATAGGTTGGGAGTCTTTTTGCAAGGGAAAGATATAAATGCTATTAATTACATGCTATAGGTCAGAGGTTGTAAAGATGCCAAAATTTAAGAAAGGCGATAATGTCAGAGCTATTGGATTGTCCATCTATGGCGCTGACTTGCGCGGCAAAGAATTGATAGTAGACGATCCTGAATATCCTAGCTGTGATGGCGTCGTGGTAAAGGTCACTGGTGACTATTTGATGCGACCAACTGATCTAGAGCATGTCAAAAAGTCGCATGCCGCCCGCATCCTGACCGAAAAAGTCACCATCGAAGGCATGCCATGCAGGAAGATTTTGGGATTCGAAGGTATCTTGTCGCAGGAAGAGCTGCCGGAGAAGTATAACAATGGTCTTCCAGAGTTTAGTTTCGACAAGGATGAAAGGTCCGCACATCGATTCGTGTTTGACGGCAATGACCTCAGATTGCATCATTCTGAACTTTCGCGCGGTGTTCTACATTTTCACGTTCCTGATGCCGATCCAAAAATCAAAGCTTGTGGCTTCTGTCTGACATACATGAATATTGGCGACATCCTGCCAGAGAAGACTTTCCAACAGATACTTGTTTGGTTGAAGCGCGCCGGTTCCCGATTGGCCAAAATCCGCAAGCAAGAGAAAGCAGCATGGTCTGGTAAAGAAACGGTGGAGATCTGAGATGATAGACAAGAATGGAAAAGAAATCAAGCGGGACGATAAAGTGCAATGGCCAAAGGGCAGCTATAAAGGGCCTTCTAACCACGTTGGCCATGTCGTCGCGTTGGTACCGAAGGGCGAAAGGGTATCCAGCCATCTGATATTAGCAGATTACAAGCAGTCTGGGTATTTCGTGGACGCTTCCCTGACATCAGATCGCGTTTTCGTTTCTTCTTGGCGACCAAAATCTAAGCCATTGCTGTATGCGCCTCGTCCATCGTCGGTTGAGGTGATTGTATGAGGAATCCCATTCGCCAAGTCCAGAAATCCGGAAAGGGCGGCCTAGTCGTCTCTCTGCCAAAGGATTATTGCGAAGAGCATGGGATTGTTGCAGGTGATTCGTTGCGGTTTACGGAAGAGCCTGCAGGATTGCTGATTACAAAGGTGATATAGAAGTTTGTTAACTTCAATTTTAATCTCGCGAAACGAAGCGCACAATGCTTCCTGCCGAAATCTTCTATTTTTACATATACTTATTGATTCAACCAGTTATTTTGTTCTTAGGACGGCGCGCACGCGCTGCTATCAATCAAGCGAAAGATTGATATAGTAACACGTACGTAAGTACTTACTATGAAGTTAGTTAAGATAACCTTCGAAGACGAAGAGCATGAGGCTCTTTTGAAGGTAAAAGGTGAAACGACTTGGAGACAATTTGTATTAGATAATGCCGGGGTGAAATCTGTTGGACAAAGACCCAAATAAACGATGCTCTAAGTGCAATGAAGTTAAGTCGATAGACCACTTCGGAGCACGCGCGAAAAACTCCGACAAGCTTAAGGGATGGTGCCGAGAATGTGAGCGCGCCAAAAATCTTGAGTGGCGCAGAGCTAAGCCCGAACAATATAGGAAAATTCAACTCAGTTGGGTAGAAAAGCATCCATATCGATATTGGGCGAGGCGTACGTTGGCGCATCATAAAGACTTGTATTCGGTGGAATTTGATATCGATTGGTTAGAAATGCGCGCGAGTGAAACCAAAGCGTGCGAATTTTGCGGCGCGGTTCTGAATTGGCCAACGGGAAGGGGTGATGGAAAAGTAAATGCCAATAGTCCAACGCTGGAAAGAATCAATAACGAACAGAAATTAACAAAGAAAAACATTAGAATCATATGTCATAGGTGCAATGTGACAAAACAAGATAGAACGTTTAAAGAATTCGTGAGGTATTGTAAGATGATAGCGAATAGATTTCAAGGAGTGACTTAATCATGCCTTACAATCCTGATAGACAAAAGAAGACAGACAAGAAGGTGGAATGAATGGATATCAAAGATTGCAGAATCGACATGATGGTAAAAGCGCCAAACGGCTACGATGCCAAGATAGTAGAAATCCAGAAAAGTGGGCGGGTGTTCGTAGATTTTAGTCCGCGCGGCTATAATTACATGCCGTTTGCGGCAAGCGAGTTAACGCCTGTAAGCAATCCATGCACAGATCCTTGCAGGAACTGCCAAAGAATAGCAGAATTGAAGGAAGACCGTGATAACTGGAAGGCAGCCGCAGAAGCGTATTCGAGTTTGAAAGATGATTACAGATCACGGCTCGCCGAATCCAGACGAAATGCCGCCTATTGGCGCGAGGAGCTAACCAAGTTGCAAAACGACGCCCTGGCAGAATGCAAGCCACTTGCTGAGGTGGCAAAGATCTATGTCACCGTCAGATTCGATGCATCGCATATGATAGATGGCGTCCGAAAAGTACAATGGAAACTGCTATCAGATGATGCAAAAATCATATGCGAATTACTGGAAGGGTCTGGTCCATTGACCTCTTGGCAGATAGCCGAAAGATTGCATGTCTTGGAAGAACGCGCACTTAGATATCTGATTGAGGCGCGTGAAGCGGGTAGAATCGCATTAGTGAATGGGGAATATGAAATTGTGAGGGATTAAACATGGGATTTGGAACAGATGTTAGCGCAATCGGTATCATGTCAATTGTATCGATATTAGTATATCTTGGGATACTCTATGCAATAGTATTCTGGATAGCATTGCCAGCTATTAGCATAGTCGCGAAAATGTTTGGATTTCCGGGGTGATCTGACATGGAAGCACTAAGAGCAAAAATTGAATCTGCGTTTGATAACGTAGTCAATGCCCGCAAGCGATTGTTTGAAACGACCGAAGCTGAAATAGATTTTCGTGAGCAATTAAAAGGCCGAGAGATGGAACTTCTCGCGATGCCAGCGGACAAAACACCAATTACAGGAAAGAACGCAGAGACCAGGCAGGCGCAATTGAGAGAGCTAACAGTAGATTTGCGTGATGCATTGTCGCGGGCAGAAAAAGATAAACGCATGGCCACATTGGCGCTGGAAATTGCCCTGGATGCCCGGCGCAACTTGGAAAGCATGTTGAGAATAGAGGAATTGCAGAAGGTGGACTAAATGGTAAGCAATCAAAAAATCAAATTCTTCTTAAAGAGACTAGAGCAGATCGAAAGGCAACAGCAAGAAGCTATCAGCAAACGACATCCTGAAATCAAGGTCGAGTATAAAGATCTGATAGCACAGGGCAAAGGCATCTTGAAGAGCGAAGATGAAATTCGTAAGATCATAGGCAACTCTTATTGGCATTCTTGCCCGCCAATAGTAGAAGTATTGGACTTGTTCACGTTCAATGGAGAACGGCAAGAAGCCCAACGTCTCAATGATATTCGGGAAGACGAAATGACAAAGGAGCGTGCCGGTCTGAAAGCAAAAATCAAATCTGCTATGGATCTGGTCTATTTCGGCACAGATGAGCAACTGTTGGCGGCTATAAACGAATTGGAGGCGATCTAATGCCATTAGCAAAATGTGATTGCAAGAACTCGTATCAAGACGCCGTGTATGGTGCAGGAATACGGGTACATAACCTGATGGGCCGGGCAAAAGCAGATAGCACAGCAAAACAAGGCAGGTGCACAGTATGCGGAAAAGAGAGGGCGATTTAGATGTCATGTATCACAAAAACATTAACGTGTTCGGCAAAGGGCAAAATAACAGGAACAATTCGATTTGAATCTAATGAGATCGAGGAAGCTATGAGTCTTGCAATAAAGGCAAGAGACGAACTCGGTTTGCATATTGATCGAGTGAAACTAAAGCGGGATTGGTACAACGAAACGACCTATGAGATATTTTTGTCAAAAACCGACACTATCCAGCACTTTGCATGTTTTGCAGAAAAGGCCAAATGCCAGGGGTGGGAGTGAATGGCTCGCGAATTACGTAAACAAGAAGTAGCCGATGCTGTAAAAGCATATGCGGCAAAGTCAGGCAAAGAAGTATCGATCAATGATGCGGGCGGCTTGTGCCTGCAACCTGGTGACATTCTGATTAATTGCGTGGATGGGAAGCTGGAATGCAACGACCCATCTACAAAAGAGGCCCTCGCGGAGATACTGATGGAAATGGCCGAGGATTCACCCAGAGGCTCGAATTTGCCCACAAAATCCAATGGTCGCATAACTAGTAGGTCACAGGCCGGTTCTGCCCCTGGCAGCGCCATAAACGCCGCTCAGGCCATAGCTACCATGCAGGGCGGCAAAGAACTGACCTACCAGGTAAACAAGAGGCCAGCTCCAAACGCAACAATGGCTCTTATGGCTGCTACGGATGCCAAAATAGACCTGACAGAAGTAAATAGTATCCTGACAGATGAACTTGCTTCCAGCACCATCAGAGCGAGCCGCAAGAATGGCAGGTCTGTAGATGCTACTGTCAGCATCAGGAAGGCCGATTTCATCAACCTATTGGCCTGGAAGGAAGTCGCTGAGCAGGAGAAAAAGAAAAACTACATCCTGGACGACAGCGATCCAATGAATATTGCGCTGCCTAATGGATTCCCTAGGATCAAGCCCGATGCAATTGTGCCTGTGCGGGTGAATGATGAGATCGAGAGTCGCATAGAGAAACGCAGGGCCATAGTCCACATCTACATAACCGCTATGCAACAGTGGATATTCCAGCAAAGGCAGTGTCAGACCAAAGCCAAGAGAAATGCAATTATCCAGATACTCACTTCTTCGGGAAATCCAACGGAAGTGCTGGATGATGATGAATTGGCGGATGAGGCGCGAGAGGTTGAGATTGTGGAGGGCAGCAAATCATGACGCCTCCACATTTTCAGATAGGGCAGGAAGTTGAGATCATCGGTCCTGACAAATTGGGATGCGAATTTGATTTGGAGCGATTCATCATAAGCATGCTTTGGAAAGATGATCAGATGTACTATTCGGCGGAACATCAGCCGTGGTATCCTGCCAGTTCCTTGCGATTGGTCGAAGATTTGCAGGTAGGTGATTGGGTTGAGGTGATCGGAAAGCCTATGCCGTTATATGCAGAATTTTTAGAGCATGAAATTGGAAGAATATTCGAAATAACGCAAGAAGATACCAAAAACCACGAGTGGTTCTCATGTCAATGCAATCCGACATATCCGCCTACGAGCCTGCGAAAGCTCACCCCAGATGAAATCGCCAAGCATCTGGGCAAATTCACCGTAGAACAAAGACTTGATTCTCTGGAAGATTATGCCAGAGAGAGCGATAAGCGACTTACCGCCACTGAGAAACGCCAAGAGCAGATTATTGCAGAACAAAAAGAATTTCGTAAATATACCGACCACCTAAAAAAGCGACTTGATATCTTGGAAGGCGAACGACCCGAAACCATAATGCTAAATGAAGGCTGTGAAGTATCAAGGGCACTTTATGAACGACTCATGGAAGACAAGCCCGAACCTTGCCATCGCAATCCAAAGCGAAATTGCGCCCTAAATAATGTCGTAAATCGCATGGATTGTGCGATATGCGAGGAAGTGGCTCAGAAGGTGCTGGATAGCATGAAGGAGGTATAGGACATGGACGGAGAAGAGATTTCAATTGTGCTCGGTGTATTGGTGTTAATATTAATCACTGGCGCTGCTATAGGACAATCTGCGTATTGTCTGGTTGGCACTGATGCTGAATACACAATCACAGTGAATGAGAAATGGATCAAAGGACAGGGCGAAAACGGGCAAAAATATCTGATGTCGGATATCAATGGCAATGTCTACAGCATAGAAGATAGCTACTGGAAATGGATCTTTGATGCATCAAATCGATATGCTATGATTGTTCCGGGGCATACTTATCACATAGTTACATTCGGTCGGAGATCTCCATTCTTCAGCAATTATCCGAACGCGATTGAGATACATGAGGCGGTCTGAAATGGCTGCCACTATCAAATTTTCCCACTCATACGACAAAATGCCCGCAGGTTGGTACCTATCCAAGCTACTAGATGTCCTGCCGGTGAAACTGGAAGATCTCAGCCCGGAATTCCTGAAGTATGATACATTTATTGAAGGCGATGAATATTACAAGCTGCCTAAGAAGGGTGACTATATGATCCTACTGCTTAGATCTACTGCAAGAACGGACGATGAAGGCAATGTCCTAGAGCCATCGCAGCTATGGACTACAATCAGGCGAAGGACGCCAGAAAAAGAAAAATACTATCGCGGGCTAATTGGACAGGTAGTAAATTGTAAAATAGTCAAGGAGTGATAGATAACATGGATCTATTTACAATTTTTCTCATCATGGTCATCATACTGGTTCTGTTGTATTATCTATTACAAGGCGGTTCAACGTGTTGCGGTGATTGGGATGATTACTAAAGATTGCGCTGCCTGCCCGGACCTAAAAACCGAATATGTTGCGAATTTATGGTGGTACTGCAAACATGATCACGGGCACGCAAGTGCAAACGTGATGCTGAAACCGGGTGGTAGGAAATGCATACGAAAATAAAATGCTACATCGCCGCCGGAGAAGGCGAGCGAGCCAAGAAACTTGCACTTGCCATTGCGGAAGATCCGAGATTTGAATCGCTTGAGGTGAATCGACGACGGTCGGAAAGTTTAAATACATTCATGCACTACATTAATGTATGCCATTAAAGAGATACACGTGTCTTAGGTGCGGGCACGTATGGATACCGAAAAGTGATGATAAACCGCGCACCTGCCCCAATCCGAAATGTCGATCGGTTTATTGGGATGTTCCTAGGAAGGTCAGAGAATGATGACCGGACGAAAGCACGCGCCAGAAACCAAGGCGAAGATGTCTGCAATGCGCAAAAAGTATTACGAAAATCCTATAAACCGAGAAAAAAATAGTCTTATTAATAAAGGACGCAAGTTTGGCCCGGAAGTTCGTATGAAGATGTCGTTGGCACATAAGGGGAAAATACCCAGCCTTGCTTCCAGAGCAAAACGATCGGCTTCACTAAGTGGGGAAAAAAATCATCAATGGATGGGTGGTTTAAGCTTTGAACCATACTGTCCCAAGTTCAATCGTGATCTTAGGAGACGTATTCGTGCTTTTTTCGGCCATAAATGTATCTTATGCGGGAAAACCTCTGAGGAAAATAAGCGAGAACTCAATTGTCATCACGTAGAATATAACAAAGCGGCTTGCTGTGACGGTAAACCGGTACACTTTGCCGCGATTTGTCATAAATGTCATGTTAGAACAAACGTTGAAAGAGATCGATGGGAAGCAATGATGCACAGAATAATTAATGAAATTTATGGCGGTCGATCGTATTTTACCAAAGAGGAGTGGATAGCACAGGGGGATACATGGGGAAAATAAATGTGTTGATGTCGGGAAACGAGCGTGGGTCGGGCAGGGACACAAAACTAGCGAAAGCTATATCCGAAGATGTTAGGTTTAATCTTCCAGATTTCGACTCCGAAATTCCATGTGATGTCCAGTTTAGCATATCTCAGTTGCAAGAATGGCCGATTGATCGCGATTTCGATGGCAAACTTTGGCGCGAGCCTGAAATAGTTAATAAAATATTCAATTGTGAATTTAAAGAATGTTCTGACTATATTCAATCGGCACTTGGCAAAGAAGGGCACTTGTTTATGCAGCACCTGGCTATGCGTGAATCCGGCCATGCAGCAATGGTCCTTGTCCTGGGCGGCGACGATGAGGTATCCGCTGCTATCAGGACATCGCTTGTGACCAGATATCGCGGTCAAGAATTGGCCTACCAGATTGCAAACTACGAGGCTAGATTACAAGACTTTGAAGCTCAGTCTTTCGCGATGGGTATCCCTGTCATGCGCTGGAAGGCCAGGCCATTTAGCAGGTTGCTTTCGCATGCTGCAAAAGTTTTACTTGATGGGAACTTGATGGATTATCGGCCCAGGCCAGCTGACGGTGAGCGTGAATTGGTCGCTGCATGCTGTTTGACTCGTGGCATTGGACCTGAAACCTGGAGAAATGTCCTTGCAGAATATAAGTTACAGCTCCTACCTCGTAAAGATCCTGCAAAACCTATTGAGGAGATTGCGGGCGTGGGACCGAAGCGAGCGACAATGATAAATCCAATGGTGAGGATGATATACCGATGAATTTTTTGACTGAGTTTCGGGATGCTTATCAAGAGATTGTCAAACGAGAGAAAGAAGCTGCCCGCAAAAAGAAAGCCATCGATCGCATAGCCTGGGAAGCCGAAAGGCAGCAACGATATCGGAAGGGAGGACATTTCAAATGATATCAAGTAAGGATGACGCGATCCGTAAATTAAACTCGATAATCGAAAAGATTGAAGCCGGAACCTACCAAGTCGAAAGAATTCAGTCAAACGAAGACTTTTCGAAAAGCATGGCAGGAGAAGATTATTGGTCGATGGTCGATATAAGTATGAAGTTTCGGAGGATTGCATGAAGAAATCCGAGTTAGAAGCCACAATCAAATCTCTGCAAAAAGAGAATGCTGAATTGAGGGAGCAACTAATCCTGTATAAGCGATCTGAATGCATAGGCGATGATAGATGACAGAACGAATCAAGTTTTCTTTGGAAGAAGCTGGCATAACAACAATTTCATTTGATGCCTTGATAAATCGTGATTATGAAGGCGGACAGCAATGGGTATTAGATCTCGAAACAAATTCGGGTGGGCATGGTGACACTCATCTCGAAGCTGCTATAAATTACCTAAAATACAAATTGTGTCCGGGGTCGAAATGAAATTCATCTTATCCGATCGAACTGCCAACGCCCTGTGATCAGTGGCAGCGAAAGAAGGCATAGAGCCAGATGAATTGGTGTTCATGTGGTGTGTGGCAGCAGGCTATGAATGGCAGGAGCAAAACGATGACCAATAGTCCCATCCGCGTCTATCGCCCCTGGCCGCCCCATCATGTGGAGCTTCCTAGACATCCCCGGATATGGAGAGCAAATCGCGAATTAGGCAGAAAGGCATACGAGAAGGCTAAGCATGGCAAGAACTAGAGGTTGCCGGCCAGGTGGCAGCAAGAACGTTCCCCATAGCGAATATGGGGCGATCGTGCTCATGGACTGCTTATTTGACTGGACCCGGCATGATATTGGCGATCTATGGGGAATCAAGGGAGTGACGGTGCGGGCGATAATTCGGAGGTGGCAGAAGAGATGACAATCGAAGATGAATACAAAGCTGTATTGGAGAATCGTGAAAGAATCCTGAAATTGAAGATAGTATTTTGGATTTTGGTAAGTCTTGCCTTGGTGGGACTGCTTGTTTTGGCGGTTATGGACCGGCAAGAGAAACTATGTGGTCATGACAACGATGCCACAAAAGCGAAAGAATTGACCATCAATGAAACCTACATAAAAGAAATGGATGCGGCAAGACACAAGAATATCAACGTCTGGTTAGACCCCAACATGACAGAAAACTATAGCACAACGGTGCTAAATGGTTCAAATGTGACGATCTGGGGAGGTGATAAGGTGGTTTGCTACATTCCAAGAAGTTAACCTTTTTCTGATTATCAAGCGTTAGTGTTTACATGTAATCATATTAGCTTGCCATTTATGAAATCGAAAGATATAAATAGCATGAGATATATCTATCACATGCCCAACGGTGATTGGCTCCATCGCAAGGGCCTTTGGCCTAATTGGGAAGCGTATACTTTATCGAGGTTTACTTGATAGAATATTCTAAGCCCACCAAAATGTTCGCTTCTCACCGGAGAGCTTCATGGGCAGCCGTCTATTGGGATCAGAAAGGCGTTCATGGCAGTGTCATAGACTGGCTTTGCCCGCAATGTAATCAAGCCATTCATGCAGATCATACAAATTTGCGGCGATGCCCTCATTGTGGCCTGATGGTAGGAGAATCGCCTGTTTTCAAAGAATCGCTACCAAGAACAATTAGATTGGACGAATGGTATCAATGGTATTTTTCTAATGTCGATGATGAGCCGGTAGAATCTTTGCGGCGGTCCCATGTGGCAAGACGATGATAACCTAGAAAAGTGTTATCCATCCTTACGCGATTTTATCGACTGCGGACCATGCAAGCCGCATGATCCGCCTACAAATCATAAGCCGTTATTGAATTTGAATAAGTTGCTAGGGTTATTATAGCGCAAATGATAAATAGCTAGACTGCATAGGTTACTTGTCATAGGTGGCACCGCTAGAGATAACTTCATGCTCAGGCCATCACCGTAAAGAAGCAGCGGTAAACGGTGACATGCCTATATCATGGTCTCATAGAAGACACACCATAGGCAGCGACATGCTGCCTATCATAGTCATATGTGGATGACCTGTGCATATGCACGGATGGTCCCGATACCACAACGAGATTTACCTCCATGTAACCGGGAAAGGTGGGCACCTATCGGCTCGGTGCAATCTCTATCAGGTGCAATCTCCTGAGTCCACATATTGCAGTCATTTGGCGGCGGCGTGGCCCTGGCAGGGCGAGTGGCACATGGAAGGCGCTCACGGCTTAGCCGTCCGGTCACCGCCAAATCACAGTTATCAGGCTTCGGCCTGTAACATATCTGCCCTCGTGTCATGTCCCTCGCCTTGGCTCGCGGCGGGAAGAATAGCGGGCCTATCTCTCTGTCATTGTGGCCGATCACCACTTCATGACACATCGCGATGGGTTAGTCATTTAGGCTCGGGATGACAAACCACGTTAATGATCACCGGGCCGCCTATTACATTTTGTGCCCGGTAAGACGCTCCGAAAGTTCCGAAGTCCTGGTGCCAATTGGCGAACAGAAAGGCGGCCACATAAGGCGAATAGGAGCGGGCGGGCCTTCTCATGATGAGGCGATATTTAAAATCTAAACGCGGGCTGCCAGCCGCTACATGAACCAATAGCAGGCGCAGCCCGATGCGATCATATGGCCGGGATAAGCCTGAAAACTATCCATTCAAGGGGATTGAATGAGACAATCCCTATATTTTACTTATCGAGTTACCTACCATGCCAAACACTCGCGAAGGCTATTGCGCTCTCTGCGCCTACATTAAGTCGCATCCCGTCAGGCTCAAAATCAATAAGCGGCTCTATGTGGAGGGGGTCTCTTATGCATCGATCGCTAAAGAGACGGGGCTAGACCAGCGCACGGTAGCGAAGCACGTCAAACTGCAACATGGGGCTAAACGCGTCCTGGATCAGGTCGCGAATATCAAAGAGGTTAAGGACGCGCTGGACCTGGAGAAGTGCAAAAAGAAGATATGGGACGATGCACAGGAAGCGGTAGACTTTGCATTGGGTAGAAAACCCATACCAGAGACTGCAAACCTAAATGTCTTTGGGCAATGCATCGCGCCGCAAGTCAAGCTAGTTGAAGTCATGACCAAAGTATCACCAAATGAAGGAACGGAAACGGAATCAGACGGCTTCGAGGAAGCCCTAAAAGCAAAGGCAAAAGATGTCTGGAAAGAAGCCCGCCCTGTTCAAATGGCAGCCACTGAGCACGAAACAATGGCAGACGATGACTTGGTGGAGACCTGAAAGCGGCGTATCCGATTTTGATGGCATAATCTTGGATGGATCTATCCGGGCCGGCAAAAGCCTGCCAGAGTCCGTATCCTTCATAGAATGGGGCATGGCCACATACAACAATGAAACATTGGGCATGGCAGGCAAGACGCTGGGGGCCTTGCGGCGCAATGTCATAGGGCCGTTACTCAGGGTGTTACCTGGCAGGGGCTACCAAGTTAAGAATATTCGCAGCTCCGAAACTCCACTGCTCAAGGTATCCAAAGGACGGCGAACCAACGAATTCCACTTATTCGGCGGCAACAACGAGAGCAGCCAAGATCCGGTATTAGGATTTACCGGCGGTGGGTTTTACTTCGATCAAGTAGAATTGATGCCACGCAGTTTCGTAGAAACTGCCGAAGGCCGGTGCTCCCTGGAAGATGCAAAGCTGTGGTATAATTGCAATCCGCAGGGTGCGAATCATTGGTTTTACCTAGACTACTTACAGAAACTGGAAGAGAAACATCTATTACATTTGCATTTCTTGATGGATGATAACCTTTCGCTATCGGCAAAAAC
>Ga0209099_1000365_pt1 | contig 54497 bp, 40 predicted proteins | sample AD_JPNHW2_MetaG_FD_184430 | JGI IMG/M metagenome (GOLD analysis project Ga0209099, IMG submission 184430) | Active sludge microbial communities of municipal wastewater-treating anaerobic digesters from Japan - AD_JPNHW2_MetaG (SPAdes) (version 2) | ecosystem: Engineered > Bioreactor > Anaerobic...
ACGGTATTTTCGAATTATTGAAAAAAACACGTTGTGGAATAATTAATTTTAAAGGTAAACTAGGAAAGGGTATTGACGATTTTCAGCTTTCTTTGTTCCCTGTTTGAAATTTTTGAGGAAACTCCAAAAATAATTGATAAAAAAATACCTGTACATTAAAGTATTTTATACTTTTGAGTACAAATTAATTTAACCGATTATTTATTTAAAATAAAAACCATGTCATGTAATTGTTGTAAGCCTGTAACGATTGATTTATCAGCGTATGGCATAAATGAAACAAAAGAGATTTTTTATAACCTCTCTTATGATGAACTTTATAAACACGAAACCAATCCTGCTCTTGAAGGACTTGAAAAAGGTTTTGTTACTAAGACCGGAGCATTGAACGTTGATACCGGAATTTTTACCGGTCGTTCACCCAAAGACAAATATATTGTTAAAGAAGAAACTTCTGAAAATAATGTATGGTGGGCTGCACCTAATCGTAAAGGTTCCGATAATAAACCTATCAGTGAAGAAGTTTGGAAATCATTGAAAGGAATTTCTCAGAAACAATTAAGTGGAAAAAAACTTTATATTGTCGATGCATTCTGCGGAGCAAATCCAAACACACGTTTGAGTCTTCGCTTAGTTACAGAAGTAGCTTGGGCAGCACATTTTGTAAAGAATATGTTCATTCGTCCTACAGAAGAAGAACTGAAAAATTTCAAACCCGATTTTTCAATACTTCATGCATGTAAAGCTACCAATCCCAACTGGAAAGAACAAGGCTTGAACAGTGAAGTTTTTGTTGCATTCAACCTGAAAGAAAGAATGGCTGTAATTGGTGGCTCTTGGTATGGCGGTGAAATGAAAAAAGGAATGTTTTCGGTTATGAATTATTTCCTTCCATTGAAAGGTATTGCATCAATGCATTGCTCAGCTAATATGGGAAAAGATGGCGATACTGCTATTTTCTTCGGATTATCAGGAACCGGTAAAACCACTTTATCTGCTGACCCAAAACGATTGCTTATAGGTGACGATGAACATGGCTGGGATGATGAAGGTGTTTTTAATTTTGAAGGAGGTTGTTATGCAAAATGTATTGATTTAAGCAAAGAAAAAGAACCCGATATTTACAATGCAATTAAACGTGATGCTTTGCTTGAAAATCTGGTATATGATAAAGAAGGAAATATAAATTTCAAAGATGGCTCGAAAACCGAGAACACCCGTGTTTCATATCCTATTTATCATATTAATAATATAGTAAAACCGGTTTCAAAAGGCGGGCATCCTAAAAGTATCATTTTCCTTACAGCCGATGCATTTGGCGTTTTACCTCCTGTTTCTAAATTAACGCCTGAGCAAACCATGTATCATTTTTTGAGCGGTTATACTGCAAAGGTTGCCGGTACCGAAAGGGGAATTGTTGAACCACAGCCAACTTTTTCATCATGTTTTGGCGCAGCATTCCTTTTATTACATCCTACTGTTTATGCAAAGCAACTTGCTGAAAAGATGCAGAAATATGGTTCATCAGCTTATTTGGTTAATACAGGTTGGATTTGCGGACCATACGGAGTAGGACACAGGATTGATATTCCTTCAACCCGCGCCATTATTGATGCCATTCTTGATGGAAGTCTTAAAAATGCAGAATACGAAAAACTTCCAATATTCGGATTAATGATTCCAAAGGCTATCAAAAATGTTGACAGTAAACTTTTACATCCTCGCAACTTATGGAAGAATCCGGAAGATTGGGATACAGCTGCAAAAAACCTTGCCGGAAAATTCATTAAGAACTTTGAGAATTTTACTGATAATGAAGAAGGTAAGCGACTGATAACAGCTGGTCCTTCAATATAACTTTTCCTTGTTTTTTATATAATACGATGTACTCAATATGTAGTATGTCGTATTTTTTTTTACTTTAATTTTAAGAAAATTATTGTTTGTTATAAAATTTAATTATATCTTTGTGATGCGAATAACTGAATTATTAATTTTAATTTTTTAATTAATGGCTACAGGTAAAGTTAAATTCTTCAACCGTAAAAAGGGTTACGGGTTCATCGTAGATGACGAATCCCAGAAAGAAATCTTTGTTCATATTACCGGTTTAATCGATCGCGATATGAAAGAAAACATGTCAGTTACCTTTGATATCGCCGAAGATGAAAAAGGTAAAAAAGCTGTAAATGTAAAAAAAGCATAATTTCTTTTTTTGCCCTTCATAAAAGAGGCGTTCCGTTAACGGAACGCCTCTTTTTTTTGTACCTGATATGAAAACCTGTTAGGTATTCAGCATTACAGGCATTACCAACATAAGCAGATCTTCATTTTTATTTTCTTTATCAACAGGAAGTAAAAGTCCTGCGCGATTAGGAGCTGACATCTCGAGGCAAATTTCATCGGTGTCAATGTTGTTAAGCATTTCTACAACGAATTTTGAGTTAAAGCCTATTTCCATATCTTCTCCATCGTACTGGCAGCTCAGGCGTTCTTTTGCTTCATTAGCAAAATCTAAATCTTCAGCTGAAAGTGTCAACTCTTTTCCGCTGATACGGAAACGTACCTGGTGAGTTGACTGGTTTGAAAATATGGAAACACGTTTAATCGAATTCAGGAAAGGAATTCGTTCAATAGTAAGTTTGTTGGGGTTTTCAGTTGGAATTACGGCAGAATAGTTCGGATATTTACCGTCAATTAGGCGGCATATCAGGCTGAAGTTCCCGTATTCAAAAAATGCATTGGTATTATTGTATTCAATTTTAACATTACTGTCTTCGTGTGAAAGCAAGTTTTTAAGCTGATTCAAGGGTTTCTTTGGAAGGATAAACGAAGCAGTCTCTTCCGATTTGGTATCCTTACGGGTATAACGAACCAGTTTGTGTGCATCGGTAGCTACAAATGTAACGCTGTTGCCTGCAATTTCGCAAAATATTCCTGACATTACAGGGCGAAGTTCATCGTTTCCGGCAGCAAAAAGAGTTTTGTTAATTGCTGTTGAAAGAACAAATGAAGGCAACTGTAATGATGAAGAATTACTGAGTGTAGGAGTTTTAGGGAATTCTTCGGCATTATGACCTGATAATTTATATTTCCCTTCTCCTGCTGATATTTCAATACCATAAGTTGATTTTATATCAATAGTAAATGTGATAGGAATATCAGAAAATGTTTTTAAAGTATCGAGCAATATTTTTGCTGGTATTGCAACACTTCCAGGTCTTTCAGCCTTAGTAACCGCTACTTTTGCAGTCATAGTAGTTTCTAAATCGGAAGCAGAAATAATAAGCCCTTCTTTATCAAGTTCGAAAAGAAAGTTGTCGAGTATAGGTAAAGTGTTGGTTGTGCTGATAACTCCGCTTATAGCCTGAAGCTGCTTTAATAATAATGTACTGGAAACGATAAATTTCATAAAAATGGTTTTATAATTTTGGTTTACAAAAATACTTTTTTTATGAAAAAATAAAAATTATTTTTTCTGCCTGCAATGTACTATTTTTTTTCGGATACCGGTGCTGTTTTAATAAAATATGAAAGCGGTCTCAGTATATTATCGAAAACATAGAACTGAATAATTGCAAAATCTTTATTATAGTTAAATAATGCATAAAGCCTGTCCTTATCATAAATCATTGGAGTTCCGTCAAGTTCCATTTCCCCTTCATAAGGCTTCTTGTGAAATGTTTTAATGCTTAATGATTTTCCTGTAATATCTGTAACAGTAAGAATATGATAAGGGGTTGTCATTATAATGGAATCTTTATTATGTAATTTAAAATCGGTAACCATTGATTCGTATCTGATGTTTTTGAAAGCAGAAAGAAAACGGAGAAGGTTAGTTGTATCGTAATTAGCGATGTAAGCATTTCTGGAAACAGACATTAATTTAAAATTGTTGTTTCCTGCATTTTCGACCAGGTATGATTGTTCTGGTTCTGATGGTATTTCCATTTTAACAGATTTGATATTCACCAGTTCAATATTAAAAATAGTTTGATCGCGCCAGTCATTTATCAGTGGGCTGAAGCGCGATGACAAATACCCATTGAACCCGGGAACATGTGTGATATAAGGTATTTCAGCATCTTCCAAAATCATATACGTTCCCATTAAGTTTTGTGTCTGGTCGCCAACATAATAAGTTTTAACAAGTTTTTCATGTGGGAAAAGTTCCAATCCGAGGAAATCAATGCGGTATACTGTTTGGTAAATTTCAACTTTCACTCCAATCGTTGATAAACGGGTTAACACATTTTCACGTGCTGTTTTAGGAACGGTTTCCTTTACTTCAACTTTCTTTATGGTTTTCAATAAAGTATTTATCTCATCATCTTTTGCAGGTAGTGAATCATTGATTCTCCAGTCGCCGGGAGATTTTTTAATAAGTGTCAGATGATGGTTCGATTTATCGGAAAGAAATATTTTTGTTATCAACGATGTATCGGCTACAGCAAAAGTGCTTTCTTTTGATGATAATGTGCTTTTAGCATCGTTATATGTATAAGCAAGTGCAATGAATATAAGCGCTAATGCAATTAGCAGGATCAACCTGTTTTTTTTCATAATAGGTAAAGAATTATATATTTATATTATCTGCGGTATTTACGTTTTCTGATTAAGCTTTGAATGATGCCGAATAGAATTATCAGGAATATCGGAAAACCAATATTGGTGATTTGAATCATCAGTTTTTGTTTTGATGTTTTTGTTTTATCAAGCAAACGGAGTTTTAGTTCGCGTGAACGTACTTCCATCAATCCGGAATCATCGCACATATAATCGATACAATTCAGAAGAAAGTCTTTATTGCCGAATGTTTCAGAAGTATATTTGTCATATCCCAGTGGTAATGGATATTTTACATCGCCATAGGTTTGTACCTGGTTTTTGATAATGTCTCCATCAGAAACTACTATCATTTGTGTTGGCACACCTTCTTCTTTGAAATCAATTTCTTTGTTACTTGCTATAGTATCTTCAAGACGATTCTTGAAAATGGAAGTAAATTTTCCTTCAAGTAAAACGGCAACAGGTAGGAACGATTTATTGAATAATCTTTCATCCGGTTGTTTCTTCATTATATCAAGGCTTATAGAAACAGGAGTTTGAAGGGTACGCGAATATTTTGAAGAGGTAAGAAGAATGGTTTTTGAAATGCCTTTTGCAGTAACAGTATCAATACTGCTGACGAATTCAAATTTAACGGCATTCAAATTATTCACGATAGGATTTTTTATTGCAGGCATCACTACAGGGAAGAAATACCATGGTAAATAGCTTAGTTGTGGCTGTGTACCGATGTTCCCGGTTTTAACGGGTATCGGCATTGCATCAATATCCTGTATCAGGTCATAGTTCAGGCGGACACCATATTTGAATAACTGGTCTTCAATGCCCAGTTTCTGTGCTATTCCAATAGTTGCATCGGAAGCACGCAGACTGTCCATGCTGGCGAATATAGGGTCGATAAGCCACAACACTTTCCCGCCTTTCATAATGAACTGGTCGATAATGAATTTATCTTTTATATCAAAAACAGAATCGGGTTTTGCAATAATGATGGCTTTAAAACCTTTAAGAGCTTTAAGCTGATGGTTTATAGTTACACGTTCCACATTGTAATAATCAGACAGCGTTGTTGAGATATCCCCGGTTTCGTATTTGTCCAGTTCTCCATGTCCTTCAATAAATGCAATTTTCGGTTTTGTAACAGAGGATAATTTTTTAATAACACTGGCAATATTGTATTCAAGGGTTTGGATGGAATTATTCAGTACGGCTTCGCGTGCAACTCCTAACTGTGTGTTAAGCAGCTGCAGCGGAAGTTCTCGCCCTTTATACGATACAATAGCTCCCGGAAAAATTACTTTCTGGCTTGTGCCGTCATTGGTTTTCTCCTGGATACTGGTAGGAAGCAGCCCCGACTGTACAAGTTGTTTATATAGATTTTTAAATTGTGTTTTATCTTCATCCGCATTGGGATTGATAAATTCATATTCGATGTTGTCGGAATAAGCCCTGAACTGGTTAAGCATTTCGCGAGTTTCATTCCGTAAATGCTTAAACCCGGCAGGTAGATCCCCATCGAGATATATTTTAAAATACACAACATCATCCAGGTTCTTAACGATTTTCTTTGTAGTTTTTGATAATGTGTAACGTTTTTCGGAAGTTAGGTCTAACCTTGCAAATACAAAGGAACTAATGATGTTTAATGAAATGATAATTAATAAGCTTAGTGAAAAATTTATGATATTCTGTTTTATAAGATTATTTTTTTTCGATACTTCAGTAACTTCATTATTCTTATCAGTTTGCTTTTTATTTTTAAAAAAGAAAAAAGTTTTTTTTGTTTCATGACGGCTCCATTTCCTGCTTTCGAGCGAAACTTTACTAAGCAATATAAAAATAATGATTACACTTAAAAAGTAAAGTATATCTCGTGTATCAACAACACCGCGGCTTATAGAAGAATAATGAACATTGATTCCAAGTTGTTGTATGTAAAATGAAAGACCTCCGAAAAAATCAAATGAATAAATCATTTCAAAGCCCATGTAAACAAAGGCACATAACAGAAGGGATATGATAAATGAGATGATCTGGTTATCGGTAAGCGATGATGCAAATAACCCGATAGATACAAATGTAGCAGCAAGAAATAGCAGCCCGATGTATGAACCCCATGTACCTCCCGCATCAAGGTTTCCGATAGGGCTTCCCAGGTAGTAAACTGTAGCGTAATAAATTAATGTAGGGAGTAAAGAAAATAAAACCAGTACAACACCGGCCAGGTATTTTGCCATAACAATCTGTAGGTCGGATATTGGTTTGGTTAAAAGCATTTCAATAGTTCCACTGCGTTTTTCTTCGGCAAAAGAACGCATCGTAATTGCCGGGATAAGAAACAGGAAAACAAATGGTGCGAGCATAAATAACCCGTCGATATTGGCATAGCCATTTTCCAGTACATTAAAGTCGAGTTGGAAAACCCAAAGGAATAAACCGTTTATAAGCAGGAATACTGTTATTACTATGTAGCCGATTAAAGAACTCAGGAAGTTCCTGATTTCACGTTTGAAAAGTGTATACATTCAGTGAAAGATAAATTTTTAAAACTATTTGCGAAATTAATCTTTTTTATGATTTTGGTAGAATCGTTTAAGAAAAATTAACATTGATATTGTTTGCACTTTTTCTGCTAATTTTACACGATAAATATATTTTGAAATGAAAGCGTACATAATAAATATTGGTGATGAGTTGCTGATAGGGCAGATTGTGAACCTTAATGCATCGTGGATGGCAGAACAATTGAACCTGGTAGGGGTTGAGGTTTGTAAAATTATTGTTGTAGGTGATAAAGAGGAAGATATTAAAAATGCATTATACGTTGCCACAATGGAAGCTGATTTGATTTTTCTTACCGGCGGACTTGGCCCTACGAACGATGATAAAACCAAAGATGTATTGTGTGAATATTTCAATACAAATCTGGTTATACATGAACCTTCATTAAAAATGATTACCGAGTTGTTTAAAGCAAGAGGTTGGGGACTTACTGAACTGAATCGTAAACAAGCTGAAGTCCCTGAAATATGTAAAGTCATTTTGAATAAACAAGGTACTGCTCCCGGTTTATGGTTTGAACAAAATGAAAAAATATTTATTGCTACTCCCGGTGTTCCTTTTGAAATGAAAGCGATGATGCTTGAACATATTCTTCCTGCTATTGAAAAACTTTTAAAAGCGCCATGGGTAGTGCATAAAACCATACATACACAGGGCGTAGGAGAGTCGTTCCTTGCTGAAAAAATTGCATCGTGGGAAAATGGAATACCATCACATATCAGCCTGGCTTATCTACCTTCGCCCGGTTTGGTAAAATTACGTCTTTCAGCTAGAGGCAATGATAAAATGCAATTGAGAAAAGATATCAATGAACAAATAAAAAAATTATTGGAAATAATCCCTGATTTTATTTTCGGATATGATAGCGATACCATTGAATCGGTTGTTGGAAATATTTTAAAAGAAAAAAACAAAACGATGTCTGCTGCCGAAAGCTGCACTGGTGGAGCTATTGCGCAGCGCATTACTTCGATTGCCGGAAGTTCAGCATATTTCAAAGGTTCAGTTGTTGCGTATTCCAATGAAGTGAAAGAAAATATTCTGGGTGTAAACCCTGCAACGCTTTTGAAGTTTGGCGCTGTTAGTGAAGAAACAGTAAAAGAAATGGCAGCAAATGCAAGAGCGAAATTAAAAACCGATTATTCTGTTGCAGTGAGTGGTATTGCCGGTCCCGATGGCGGAACTCCTGAAAAACCTGTAGGTACGGTATGGATAGCTGTTGCTTCTGAAAAAAATATTATTGCTAAAAAATTTCAGTTCGGGAATAATCGGCTTGTAAATATTGAACGTGCTGGTGTAACCGCATTGAGTATGCTTATGAAATGTATAAGTTGATTTTAGTTTTTGCCTAAAATTTTTTATTAAAAATTCCATAGCATCATAAACCATCAACCAAACCAGCGGCTCAACCTAAAAACCTATAACAAATATTCAATAAATAAACTTTTGTCTTTTATTTTAATGTCTATGCCTTCCTGAATGTTTTGATGGGAAAATATAAGAAGCAATATAACCGATATTGTATGTTGATGAATTGTTATCGCCTTGACCGTAACGGAAGTAAAATGAAGCAATGCCGCTTTCTGCACGATAACCAATTTGCATTTCACCAACATAAGTTTTAAATAGATCTCTGGTTGTTAATCCCTGGAATTCCGTTTCAAGTCCGTAAATTTCTGTCATGGAATATTGCAACCCTCCGCCCAACGAAAAGCCGAATTTGCCTGTATTGTCAGTTAAACCTGAAAGTCCGCCAAAATTCATTTTGCATAAAAAGGGAAACGATAATGCTCCTATTCCTTTGAATTCTTTATAACAGAAAGCTGTAATTCCCCAGTTTATCTGCACTTCTCCTGATATAGAAAATTTATTATATCCTAAAAATAATTTTGGTCCTATAATAATATTTGCAATAGCATTACCTGCAGTATGAAGTGTGGTGTCGCCTGCTCTTTCAGGGTTTGTAAAATGTTCATATAAATCTAAACCATAATTGAATCCCATCCTGACCTGCGATTTTACAGGGGAATTTGAAAAAAATGGAATTAAAATTATTGAAATGATAATTATTTTAATCGGTTTCATGCTATGAAATTACAGTAAAACCTAATGGTAATAATGAATCCAAAATTTCAGTTGTGAACATTTTTATTAACTGATGTTACGCAAAATCATTATTTGTATCGAAACAACATTATTTTATTATACCGATTGTATATATGTAATAGTCCAATAAATTGTACTATAACATCTATGTCATCGGCATAACCATTGTAAAATTTAAAATATTCTTTGGACTATTTTAAATTAACAATTGGTATTATATGTCTCGTTAGGGACAACAGCTTGGTAAAAAAGGTACAACTCACTCCTTGTTGTACCGTAGGTACTAAACTTTCAAGACCACATAGCTTTCAAATACGTTCAGTTAATTGGGTTGTGCCTATCTGCCTCGTCGGCAAGACAGGCAGCACACAACTTCATAGTGGTTATATATTTTACAAGCGGTTATGCCTACCTGCCTCGTCTCGTCGGCAAGACGGGCGGCATATACTCTTAAATCCTTATTAATTAAAGTTTTTAAAATTTTATTTTGAGTTTTGCGTAACATCAATTATTAACTAATTGATGATTGCAGGAAAAACTAATCTTTAAAATATAAAAAATAATAAGCTTCAACATTATCAAGGTAAGCACCGTCGAATCCGGCATCAGTAATTTTTTTAATGTACGAATCATCGTTGCCGTAAATAATTTCCTGCCATTCTTTATCCCAAAATTTTACCCATCTTTCGTCTTTATATCCTTCGTATTTCCTTTTCATCCAGCAAGGGTGAATAGTGTTCCATTTCTTTTTCCAGTAATATCGCCAGTTTTCAGCAGCGCCAATATTAATATAAGAAATTAATAAACGTTTTCCTCCATTGGCTTTTGTTTTAAGTTGCGATATTTCTGTTGATGTAAGTATGTCATCGTTGAAAAATAAATCCATTATGATTACATCAAAATTAGTAGCGTCAATAGCATTTATCATTTGTTCTTTGGAAGAAAAATTATCGGTATTTATGAGATACAGATAATTTTTAGCTTCTTGCAAAGTATTGATATCATTAGTGTTTTCGTTGATTACACTGTCGGGGATATATTTATAATCATAATTTTCGCTTGAGCGCGGAAAGCATATAAAGCCTTCGCTTTGGCTCAACTGTATTGCATTTGCAATATTTGTATTATCACTAACATAATCGGCAACTAAAACTTTTTTTGAAGAATTTTTTATTTTACGTGCCATGAATAATCTCCCATCATCTTCAACAGGGCCTTCTTCATAAAATAATGATTCAATACCAATGCCGTCGATGGCTGAGATATACGTAGCATTAAATCCTTCTGTTGTATCACAATCAGTGAATGCCAGTTCAATTCCGTTCTGTGGTATAATTATAAAACCGGGTTTTATTTTTTTTGAATAATCAGAAATGCTGATGATAAAATCCTGCATTTTTATTGCGGCTTTGTCGGAACGCTTTTCTTTGGAGCAGCTTATTAATAAGGTAATGATTAAAATATAGAAAAATATTTTTTTCATTATTTATTCTTTTTATGATGGAAGCAATTTTCCCGGACTTGTTTTCTTGTGATGTTAATAGCTTGTCCGAATTTTTTTATTAATTAAAATATTTTAAATCCGAAATCATCGATGAATAAATCATTTTTCCCTGTATTCCAAATGAACAATGAAAATTCATAATCATTACTTTTTACCTGGGGTAATTGAAATAGTAAATCTACTTTTTCCCATTTTTTTTGATGTTGTATAATATCGTTTAAATTATAAGTTTTATAATATGTGTTTTGTCCGTTTTCGCTTATTGATACAACAATTTTACAATCGTTTAATGTTTCATAAAAAAAGTTTGAACTGAATAATAATATTCTGCTTTTGTTTGTTATTGAAGGTAATTCCTTTGTTTTGTATGTTATGCCGTATTCTTCATTTTTTGTCAACATGCCGGATTTATTACCTGAAAATGAAATCGTAGTAGTTGAATTTGTATTCTGCCATGAGTCAGTAGCACTCGTATCGTATGTCATAGTGGATTGAAAAACGGGAGATTTATCATTAATGCCAATAAACTCGTAAAGCGTTTTATTTACCGAACTGTCATCTGATTTGCAAATCGAGATTTTACCGTTATCATCGATCTTTTTTATTTTTGAGATTATTTCAGGGTATTGTGAATAAATGTCGGAAAGGAAAAATTCATTTTGAAAAACAACATAATCGTAATTCCATTGTAATGCTTTTGAAATATTTTCTTTTGTCGTCGATAAAACAAAATATCCTTTTCTACCCATTAGTATAAAGGGTATATTTGGTGCATAGGCATCAATCACTAACATTTTTGAATCAGTGGGTATATGTATAGAATCCAGGTATACCTTGGAATTTTTAAAATTATTGATTGTGGCCATAGTCCTGTCCCATTCACCTGTAATTCGTCGGTCTTTTTGTGAATATGCAGCATTGATAATCATTGGAACACTAATTAACAATATTATTAATAAAAAAATTAAGTTGCTTCTTTTTGTATTTATTGACGGGATTATTGAAACCACAATGACCAGGAGCAAAATAACTGGTAAATAAAAAGTATCCAGAAAATAATAGTCATGCTCAGGAAACTGGTGAAGCATTAATAAAGCAAAACAAACACATCCGCAAAAAATTATAAACATCAAAAATAATAATGTTAGTATTTCTTTTTTTATTTTAATCTTTTTTGCAATGATTATTATAATTGAAGTTATTACTAAAACAAATAAAACTACGTAATGAATAGTTGAAAAATATTGAGTAAGCCAATTATGTTTTACAATTTTTATAATCTCGATTGCATCATGAATGCTTGTTACTGGCAGTAAAAAATTTAAAAAAATGGACCCATATTTCTCTCTTAAATATTTATTATAAAAATAAATAACGATTATTGACGCTAAAGAAATAAGAACAGGAATTATTTTTTGTTTTATTTGAGTCTGACCACGAATTATTCGAATTATTTCAAGACCATAAATCGCAAGTAAAAAAATAATAAACGTTGTTCTGCTTAGTGCAGCCAAAGTAATAAAAGCTATGCAAATATTAAAATGATTATTGTTTTTATTTAGTATATATTTTGTGTAAAAATAAATGCCAATAATTGTATTTGCTAAAGAAGGTATTGTAGGCAGAAATCCATTTTGATAATATACAAAAACGGGCGATGTTGCAGCGAATACAGTAATAAATATTGATTTATTAAAACTTCCGGTTAAAAGATGAGATAGTTTAAATAAAAAATATAGTCCCAGAAAACTATACAGCAAAATATATAATCGAAAAATCCAGGGTGAGTTGTCGCCCGATATTTTCATAAAGACTGCAGGTATAAAATCATGTATGGGAAAATCAACAGCAGTAATACTTTCATGAGATGGTGATTTCCTGCTATCTGGATATAGTACAAAAGTTTCAGGTTTGAAAAAATTTAGGTTGTTGTTTACAAATCCCAAAGCAAGTGCATATCTGTCCGATTGTGACCACGCGTGAATGTGTGAAGGAAATTCATTTATGTTTTTATAATGAAATAATATCCCTAAAAATATTATTATTATAATTGCTGAAAAGTTTTGTTGTTTTATTCTCATGGTATGATGGTATGTTTGCTGACAAATATGAAGTTTTTTAGTGGTGAAAATTACTATTAAAATTTAAACAAGCCAAATAAAATAAATACATCGCTCAGTTTTCCATATCTGCATCATATCCTGAAAGCGTATGATTATGATTTGATACAAATCTTTTTGATCAACCATTGTAAAATTTAAAATATCCTTTAGGCTATTTTAAATTAACAATTAGTATAAATCATTTTCGTATCGGTATAAAAACAATTTCGAATATCCATTATTCAATATCGAATGATGAAGTAAAATTTGGGTATTGGAAATTCTATGTTCGTTATTGGATATTAAAAATACATCAATTCGTTTTATACCGACAGAAAAGAGTTTTGCAAAAATATTTTTTGTTTTCTGTACGATATAACTCGTTCTAAACAGTTTTGCCATTGCAAACCTAATAAGAACGAGTATAATTTTAATACCAGGAATTATAAAAATCAGCAGGAAGTTTCTCTCAGTATGTTGGTGTAGGGATCAAACCAACGATATTTAAAAATCAAGTGGCTTATTTCTTAACATCGCAGCTATCCCCCATGCAATTGGGTCTTTCTTTAGGCTTAGGGAGAATTTTTACACGAATGAATATATCATACACTTTGCATCCTACACAAATAGCAAAAGCTGTTTCAAGGTACAGCATAAGCAGGCAAAGCATACAAAGCGGACATACTGTATGGAAAAGCGATCCGTCATTTTGCAGGAAGAGTGATAAAACAAAAATGGTAGAAGAAAGTAACAACCCAATGCTCCAGGCAAACTTCTTCTGAACAGCACCAATAGGAATAGGTGTCTGCTTTCTGACAAAAATCCACGCAAGTAAAACTGTAGGTGAGAATTTAGGATTTATAAAAAGACCGATCAGAAAGTTGATTACCAATCCACCCATAACATAAGGAATGATCACATACTTATGTAATACAAATCCGTTAATAGTCGCAATAAGTCCGAAAAGGAACATGATCCCGGCACTTGCTCTCATGCGCCTTTCGTTTAATACCTTGTAGGGTTTTCCGTCAATGTATTCGCCAAAACTAAATGTAGACATATTTTATTTCCTCCTTTGCAAAGATATTATAAGTATACAGAATCTTAGCAGATTTGTAAAGCAAAATGCGCTTAGATTCTGTTATGCCGATTTATCCCGACTTGTCGTGGATAGGAAATTTTTGCAACCGAACTTGTGAGCTCATGAATACCTTCAAAATAAAATAAGTTATGAATAAATCATTTCCGTATCGGTATACATATATAAATAATGATTATAGCCAATATCGGTAATACCTTATTTATATAAATTATCAAGGATTGTATTTATAGAAATAAAAAGTTTTAGCGAATTGAAACTTAGTGAGTCTTAGCAGGATCGAACTGCTGACCTCTTGCCTGTCAAGCAAGCGCTCTAAACCAGCTGAGCTAAAGACTCTTTTTGTTCTTTATTGTTTTTTATACAGAATCTTAGCAGATTTGTAAGCAAAATGTGCTTAGATTCTGTTATGCCGATTTATCCCGACTTGTCGCGGATAGGAAATTTTTGCAACCGAACTTGTGAACTCATGAATACCTTCAAAATAAAATAAGTTATGAATAAATCATTTCCGTATCGGTATAATTTATTGATACAAATTTAATGTTTTTAAAAAACCAAACCTGAAATTATTTTTATAATTTCGCTTCATTAATAATATTCTTTAATATGAAATATTCATGCAAACGAAAAATATACACTAAACAAAATGATTAAAATAAGTGAAGAAAAAAAAAGCATGGATATTCACGAGCAAGCCAGTGTTGCGCCCCGATGAATATCGGGGGTGCGAGCGAGCCTGCCCGACTGGCAAGGCGGGTAATTATAAAAACTTAAAATTTAAACAGATGAAAAAAATATTCCTTATATTCCTAATTGTAACAGGCTGCTTATCCCTTAATGCACAGGGAATAAAAAAAGATATTACCCTGGAAGACATCTGGCAAAACTATATTTTTTATCCGCAATCGCTGGGCGATGTGGTTCATATGAAAGACGGTGAGCATTACTGTATGCTCGAAAACGATATCATGATCAACGAATATGAGTACAAAACAGGAGATAAAATCAAAACTATAGTAAGCACTGACCAACTTATACCTGGTGGCGGGAAAGAAGGCATCGCTATTGATGATTATAAATTCAGCGATGATGAAACAAAAATTCTTATTGCAACAAACACTGAAGATATTTATCGTCATTCCAGCATTTCTGATTATTATATCTGGGATATCAAAACAGAAAAACTTTCTAAATTATCGAATGGCGGAAAGCAGCGGCTGGCGGCATTTTCACCTTCCGGAAATAAAGTCGCATTTGTAAGAGACAATAATTTATTCATTAAAGATTTGAATTCAAATAAAGAAAATCAAATTACTTCCGACGGGCTTTTGAATAACATCATTTATGGAACTACTGATTGGGTTTACGAAGAAGAATTCAGCTTTACCAATGCGTTCTTCTGGTCACCAAATGGCGATAAACTGGCATATTATCGGTTTGATGAAAGTAAAGTAAAAGAATTTGATATGGTACTTTATGATAGTTTGTATCCTACCTTATATAAATATAAATACCCCAAAGCCGGTGAAGATAATTCGATAATAGGAATTTATGTTTACGATTTAAACTCTGCAAAGACCACAGCAATGGACATTGGTAAAGAAACCGATATTTATATTCCGCGCATAAAATGGACAATGGATAATGATATTCTTGCTATTGAGCGCATGAATCGTTTGCAAAATAAATTTGAAATCCTTTTAGTCAACGCAAAAACAGGGAAATCAAATGTGGTATATAAGGAAGAAAATAAATACTATATCGAAATTACCGATGATCAGCTTACATTTCTGAAAGACGGGAAACACTTTGTAGTTACAAGCGATAAAGATGGGTACAATCATATATACTTGTACAAACTTGACGGAACATTGATAAAGCAGCTTACTTCCGGGAAATGGGATGTTACCGAATTAAAAGGTATTGATGAAAACAAAAAAATAATATATTATATTTCTGCTGAAGAATCACCTATAAACCGAGCACTGTATTCTGTAAAGCTTGATGGCACTGGTAAAATAAAACTTTCAAAGAAAACAGGAACTAATGATGCCCGCTTCAGTGAAACGTATAAATATTTTATCAATGATTGGAGTGATGTTAACACACCTTCTTATATAAGTATAAATAAAGTCGACGGAAAAGAAATCAAAGCGCTGGTTGAAAACAAAGATTTAATAAATCTTACAAAAGAATATGGATTTACTTCTACTGAGTTTTTTACTTTCAAAACTTCTGATGGTGTCGAGCTGAACGGGTGGATGATAAAACCACCTTATTTTGATGCTAATAAAAAATATCCTGTATTGATGAATGTATACGGAGGTCCGGGAGTTCAAACCGTTCAGAACAGTTGGGGGTATTTCGATTTGGCATGGCACCAGATGCTTGCACAAAAAGGTTATATAATTGTTTCGGTTGATAATCGCGGAACAGGGGCGAGGGGAGCCGATTTTAAAAAATGCACCTACGGACAATTAGGTAAACTTGAATCCAACGATCAGATTGAAGCAGCGAAATACCTGGGAACGCTTTCATATGTTGACAAAACACGCATCGGTATTTGGGGCTGGAGTTACGGTGGATACATGACCGCATTGTGTTTAACAAAAGGCGCCGATTATTTTAAAACCGGAATTGCTGTTGCGCCTGTTACCAACTGGCGGTATTACGATAATATTTATACCGAGCGTTACATGGGACTTCCTAAAGATAATGCAAGTGGCTATGATGAAAACTCGCCTGTTAATTTTGCAAAAAAACTGAAAGGGAATTTCCTTTTGATTCACGGTACAGCTGATGATAACGTGCATTTCCAGAATTCAATGATGTTGTCGAATGCTTTAATTAAGGCCAACAAGCAGTTTGATGAATTCTTTTATCCTAATAGAAACCATAATATTTCCGGTGGATATTCACGGTATCACCTTTTTAAAAAGATGACGGATTTTATTTTAGAAAAATTATAAATCATTACGACTTTGTTTTCATTTTGAGAAAGTTCAATGTAAAAAAAACACGAAGTCATTTTTTTATATTAAAATAAATTTATATTTTTGCAATCCAATTAAAAAAAACACATTTAATAACAAAAGAAAGAAAGAATTTAAAAATGATTATTGTTCCAGTAAAAGAAGGCGAAAGCATTGACAAAGTTTTGAAAAAACTTAAACGTAAATTCGAAAAAACCGGAGTTGTTAAAGAATTACGCGAAAGGCAGAAATTTACAAAACCTTCCATAAAAAATAGAGACCAAAGGTTAAAAGCCATATATATTCAGAAACTTCAACAAAGTTTACCTGGCGCATAAGAAAGATATTTTTCTTTTATAAGGAAGAAATATTTGTATTTACTGTCATTATGGTAGTATATGGGATACAAATATTTCTTTTTTTTTGTCCTAAACTCAAGAAATGTCAAGGGAGCGATTTATACAATATATAAAGTTCGAAAAGAGATATTCTGTGAATACGGTTATTTCTTATGAAAACGATTTATCCCAATTTGAATCTTATCTGAATAATGAATTCGGCATAGCCGGGGCATTTAATTCCGATTACCTGCAAATACGCTCATGGCTTGTATCCCTTATGGAAAGTGGCATTACCGCACGCTCCGTTAACCGGAAAATTACTACATTGAAAACCTATTTTAAATTCTTAATCAAAGAAGGTATTATCAAAGAAAACCCAATGGCAAAAATTCTGTCGCCTAAAGTTTCAAAGCGACTTCCTGTTTATGTGGAAAAAGAAAAAATGGATTTATTATTTGATAAAGTAGATTTTGGTGAAGGTTTTTCCGGTTCAAGAAATAAGCTTATTTTTGAAATGTTTTATTTAACAGGTATGCGTTTATCGGAATTGGTGAATTTAACAGAGAATGATATCGATTTAGTTAAAAAAAATGTTAAAGTAATTGGAAAGCGTAATAAGGAACGATTGATACCGTTAAGTAATACATTGGAAAAAGAAATTTCAGAGTATCGAAAATTAAAAAACGAATTACCAGAAAGTTATGAAAGGAAATATTTTTTTATTACAAATAAAGGTAAAAAAATATATCAAAAATTTGTTTACCGGCTGATAAATTATTACCTTAGTGCTGTAACAACGTTGGATAAAAAAAGTCCACATATTTTAAGACATACATTCGCTACTCATATGTTGAATAATGGGGCCGACTTGAATGCAATAAAAGAAATATTGGGGCATGCCAACCTTTCTGCAACGCAGGTATATACTCATAATACAATTGAAAAGTTAAAAAAAGTTTATAAACAATCACATCCAAAAGCTTAAAAAAACAGGAGGATTTATGAAAGTCAAAATTAGTACCATCCACTTTAAAGCGGATAAAAAACTTGAAGATTTCGTTCAGGAAAGATTACAAAAATTATCAGGTATTTATGATGGTGTTATTGGCAGCGATGTAACACTTAAACTTGATAAAAACAGTACCACTGAAAATAAAGTTGCAGAAATCAAACTATTTATAAAAGGAAATGATTTATTTGCAAAAAAACAATGTAAGAGTTTTGAAGAAGCTACCGACACGGCAGTTGATGCTTTGCGTAAACAATTAACCAAATACAAAGAAAAGATTCAAGGACTATAAAAAATAATTAAAATTTATTTAGTTGATAATCAATAAATTAATATTTGAGTAAAAATTATCGAAAAAAAGTTTGGCAAAATTTTTGGTTATTAATAAATGTATTTATACATTTGCAGACCTTTTTAATGGGGTCTGCTTTTTTTATGTCTTTTATCAGGCAGTACAGTAACCTCAAGTTCTTAAGGGTAATGCCGATGTAGCTCAGTTGGCCAGAGCAGCTGATTTGTAATCAGCTGGTCGGGGGTTCGAATCCCTCCATCGGCTCAAAGTTCTTTTAAATTCTGATTTATGCGGGGAGGTACCAGAGTGGTCAAATGGGGCAGACTGTAAATCTGTTGGCGACGCCTTCGGAGGTTCGAATCCTCCCCTCCCCACGCTAATGTTTATGCGGAAGTAGCTCATTTGGTAGAGCGGTAGCCTTCCAAGCTACAGGTGGCGGGTTCGAGCCCCGTCTTCCGCTCATGACAGGCCGGTGTAGCTCAGGGGTAGAGCACTTCCTTGGTAAGGAAGGGGTCATGAGTTCAAATCTCATCATTGGCTCAAAAAATAAAAATAAAAACTCAGGTAATTAAATAAAATTTAAAACTCTAATATCAAATCTATATGGCAAAAGAAAAATACGATCGTTCCAAACCACACGTGAACGTAGGTACAATTGGTCACATTGACCACGGTAAAACTACTTTAACTGCAGCTATTACTTTGATTCTTGCTGAAAAGGGATTATCAGAGTACAGGTCATTCGACTCTATTGACAATGCTCCAGAAGAAAAAGAAAGAGGTATTACCATCAATACCGCTCATGTTGAATATTCAACATCAAAAAGGCATTACGCTCACGTTGACTGCCCCGGACATGCTGACTATATTAAGAATATGGTTACCGGTGCTGCTCAAATGGACGGTGCGATATTAGTTGTTGCTGCAACTGATGGTCCTATGCCACAAACTCGTGAACATATTCTTCTTGCATATCAGGTTGGTGTTCCTAAAATGGTTGTATTTATGAATAAATGCGACATGGTTGACGATCCTGAATTATTAGACTTGGTTGAAATTGAAGTAAGAGATCTTCTGACTTTCTATAAATTCGACGGTGCAAATACTCCGGTTATCCGTGGTTCTGCTCTTGGTGCTTTGAATAAAGAACCAAAATGGGTTGATAAATTAATGGAATTGATGGATGCTGTTGATAGTTATATTCCTCTTCCTGTACGTGACGTGGAAAAAGAATTCTTAATGCCAGTTGAAGACGTTTTCTCAATTACAGGTCGTGGTACTGTTGCAACAGGAAAGATTGAAACAGGTGTTATCAATTCAAGTGATCCTGTTGATATTATTGGTATGGGTGCAGAAAAACTGAAATCAGTTGTTACAGGAGTTGAAATGTTCCGTAAGATTCTTGATAGAGGTGAAGCTGGAGACAATGTAGGTTTATTATTAAGAGGTATTGACAAAGACGAAATCCGCAGGGGTATGGTTATTGCAAAACCGGGTTCAATTAAACCTCACAAGAAATTTAAAGCAGAAATTTACGTATTAAAGAAAGAAGAAGGCGGACGTCATACTCCATTCCATAATAAATACCGTCCTCAGTTCTATTTCAGAACTACCGATGTTACTGGTGAAATAGTTCTTCCAGAAGGTATGGAAATGGTAATGCCTGGCGATAACCTTACTATTACAGTTGAACTGATTGCTGAAATCGCAATGAACCTGAATTTACGTTTTGCAATTCGTGAAGGTGGCAGAACAGTAGGGGCAGGACAGGTTACTGAAATTTTAGATTAATACAGATATTAATAAAAAGTTGATAGGGTATTTCGGTTTTTCCGGAATACCTTTCTCTGCTAAAATAAAAAGGTATACGGGTGTAGCTCAATTGGTAGAGTAGCGGTCTCCAAAACCGTTGGTTGGGAGTTCGAGTCTCTCCACCCGTGCAAGTAAATAATATAAGTAAGAATGAAAAAAATAATAGGTTATATAAAGGAAACTTACGATGAATTGTTACACAAAGTTTCCTGGCCCTCTTGGAGTGATTTACAAAGTAGTGCAATTGTTGTGTCTATTGCTTCCCTAATCATTGCCCTTGTGGTATATTTGATGGATGCTTCATTTAGTACTATATTGAAACAGTTTTACAAATTGTTTTAATGAAGTGTAATATGCTGAAAAATAATCTATTTTTTTATAAATAAATCAACACTTTTCAATCTGCAGCGTAATATGAGCGAACAGGAACCTAAAAAGTGGTATGTGGTGCGTGCTATCAGCGGGAATGAAAAAAAGGTGAAGCAGTATATCGAGAATGAGATAAACCGTTTAAACCTTAGTGAATATGTTTCCCATGTACTCATCCCTACTGAAAAAGTATATCAGATCAGGAAAGGAAAAAAAGTTAGCAAAGAGCGAAACTATTTTCCCGGATATGTTCTGATTGAAGCTATTCTCACAGGGGAAATTCCACATATCATTAAAAATGTACCCGGGGTTATTGGATTTCTCGGGTCAAAAGGGGAACCTGTACCAATGCGTCCTTCAGAAGTGAACAGGATTCTCGGTAAAGTGGATGAACTTTCTTTGAAAGAAGAAGAATTAAATGTTCCATTCATTGTTGGAGAAACAGTTACTGTAACTGACGGACCATTTAATAGTTTTAGCGGAGTTATTGAAGAAATCAATGAAGAAAAGAAAAAGCTGAAAGTTATGGTTAAAATTTTTGGCAGGAAAACTCCACTGGAATTAAGCTTTATGCAAGTTGAAAAAGAATAATTAACAGCCATCCCGTAAGGGATCAAAATCAAAAACAGATTAAAAATGGCAAAAGAAGTTAGCGGATTAATTAAACTACAAATCAAAGGTGGTCAGGCCAATCCTTCACCTCCGGTAGGACCTGCATTGGGTTCTAAGGGTGTGAACATAATGGAATTCTGTAAACAGTTTAATGCTCGTACTCAGGATAGTGCCGGTAAGGTTATCCCGGTAATCATTACTGTTTATAAGGATAAAACTTTTGATTTTATTATTAAAACACCTCCTGTTGCTGTTCAACTTATTGAAGCTGCAAAATTAAAATCAGGTTCTCCGGAACCTAACCGCAACAAAGTTGGATCAGTTTCTTGGGATCAAATTAAACTAATTGCCGAAAATAAAATGCCCGACCTGAATTGCTTTACTGTGGAATCAGCTATGAGAATGGTAGCAGGAACAGCAAGAAGCATGGGTTTGACCATTAAAGGCAATGCTCCTTTTGAATTATAACTAACTGTAGAGGGGATTTAATAATAAGTTATTAGAAAAAACTAAAAAATGGCAAAACTTACAAAAAAACAGAAAGAAGTTTTAGCTAAGTTCGATAAGGACAAAATCTATTCTTTGTCAGAAGCGGCAGCACTGGTAAAAAGTGTTAACTATACCAAATTCGATGCATCGGTTGATGTTGATGTACGTTTAGGTGTAGATCCCCGCAAAGCAAACCAAATGGTAAGAGGTATCGTAACGCTTCCTCACGGTACAGGTAAAGTTGTAAGAGTTTTGGTGCTTTGTACTCCGGATAAAGAAGAAGAAGCTAAAGCAAACGGAGCCGACTATGTTGGACTGGATGAATATGTTGAAAAGATTAAAGGCGGTTGGACAGATGTTGATGTAATAATCACTATGCCCAGTGTTATGCCTAAAGTAGGTGCTTTGGGAAAAATTCTTGGCCCGCGCGGACTTATGCCAAATCCTAAAACCGGTACGGTTACTATGGAAGTTGGTAAAGCTGTAAAAGAAGTAAAAGGCGGAAAAATTGATTTTAAAGTTGATAAATATGGTATCATTCATACCCGCGTTGCGAAAGTATCGTTTGATGCAGAAAAAATTGCCGACAATGCCAGAGAACTGTTGCAGACTATCATTAAATTAAAACCTGCATCAGCTAAAGGTACCTATATCAAAAGCATTTATATGTCCAGCACCATGAGTCCGGGTATACAGATTGAACCAAAATCTGTATCCTTATAATTATTGGTGTTCTAAATTATGAAGAATTAAATGATATGAGAAAAGAAGACAAAAATCAGATCATCGATTCCCTGGTAGAACAACTGAATAAACACAGCAACTTCTATCTGGCAGATATTTCTGAATTGAATGTTGATACAACAAATAAACTCAGAAGGCTTTGTTTCAGAAGAAATGTTGAGCTTCAGGTTGTAAAAAATACCTTGCTTAAAAAAGCGATGGAAAAAACCAATAGGGATTTTGGTTCATTATACGATGTATTAAAAGGTACTACTTCAATCATGTTCTCCGATACAGGAAACGTTCCTGCACGATTAATAAAAGAATTCAGGAAGAATTTTCCTAAACCTGTTCTTAAAGGTGCATATGTAGAAGAAACATGTTTTGTTGGTGCAGACCAATTAGAGGTACTTGTAAATATTAAATCTAAAAATGAACTTATCGGCGATATCGTTGCATTGTTACAGACACCTGTAAGAAATGTAATAGGAGCCTTACAATCAGGCGGTCAAAACATCGCAGGAATCGTAAAAACATTATCAGAAAAAAGTAATTAATCAATTTGTAAAACAATAAAAATAAAATAAAATGGCAGACATTAAATCTTTAGCAGAACAGTTAGTAAACCTTACTGTAAAAGAAGTTAACGAATTGGCAAAAGTTTTAAAAGAAGAATACGGTATTGAGCCAGCAGCCGCAGCAGCAGTAGTTGCAGCACCTGCAGCAACAGCCGCAGCAGCTGAAGAAAAAACACAGTTTGATGTAGTTCTTAAATCAGCCGGTCCTCAGAAACTTGCTGTTGTTAAATTAGTAAAAGAGCTTACCAGTCTTGGTCTTAAAGAAGCAAAAGAATTGGTTGATGCAGCTCCAAAACCTATAAAAGAAGGTATTACTAAAGACGAAGCTGAATCATTGAGAAAACAATTAACTGAAGCAGGAGCAGAAGTTGAAGTTAAGTAATAATTTGATAATTATTTAAGTACAGGCTTTTTTATATAAGAGGCCTGTACTTTCTTATTTTTTTAATCACTTTATTTACGTTAACTTAAATCTTCCAACCTTGGCACAGAAAAATATTAAACAGCGCGTCAATTTTGCGTCAACGACAAATCAGTTTGATTATCCTGATTTCTTGGATATCCAGTTAAAATCCTTCCAGGATTTTTTTCAATTGGAAACCACATCTGAAGATCGTAAGAACGAAGGGTTATATAAAGTTTTTGCAGAAAATTTCCCAATTACTGATGCAAGAAATAACTTCGTTCTTGAATTCTTAGATTATTATATCGATCCACCCAGGTATTCAATTGACGAATGTATTGAAAGAGGTCTTACTTATAGTGTTCCTCTTAAAGCAAAATTGAAATTGTATTGTACCGATCCTGAACATGAGGATTTTGAAACCATCATTCAGGATGTGTATTTAGGTACCATACCTTATATGACTCCTAAAGGCACTTTCTGCATTAATGGTGCTGAAAGAGTTGTGGTTTCACAGTTACACCGCTCACCCGGTGTGTTCTTCGGTTCCAGCAGGCATGCTAACGGAACACCTTTATATTCGGCACGTATCATTCCTTTCAAGGGTTCATGGATGGAATTCGCTACCGATATAAATAACGTGATGTATGCTTATATCGACCGTAAGAAAAAATTACCTGTAACCACTCTTTTAAGAGCTATAGGTTTCGAGAGCGATAAAAGCATCCTCGAAATATTTGGTTTAGCTGATGAAATAAAAGTCAGCAAAACCGGCCTGAAAAAATATGTTGGTCAAAAACTTGCCGCAAGAGTATTGCGTTCATGGGTAGAAGATTTTGTTGATGAGGATACCGGTGAAGTTGTTTCAATAGAACGTACTGAAGTGATTATTGACCGTGAAACGGTTCTTACCAATGAACATATCGACCTGATCGTTGATGCAGGTGTAAAATCTATCCTTGTTCATAAAGAAGAAAGCAACTATTCCGACTATGCAATTATCTATAATACCTTACAAAAAGATACTGCAAACTCGGCAAAAGAAGCTGTTGAATATATTTACCGTCAGCTTAGAAATGCTGAACCACCTGATGAAGAAACAGCACGCGGAATTATTGAAAAACTTTTCTTCTCAGACAAACGTTACGATTTGGGTGATGTTGGACGTTACCGTATCAATAAAAAATTGAATCGTGATGCTTCTATCGATAGTAAAGTTTTAACAAAAGAAGATATTATTTTAATTATCAAGTTCCTTATTGAACTTGTTAACTCTAAGGCTGAAGTGGACGATATTGACCACTTGAGCAACAGAAGAGTCAGAACAGTTGGCGAGCAGTTATATGCTCAGTTTGGTGTTGGTCTTGCACGTATGGCAAGAACAATTCGCGAAAGAATGAATGTTCGCGATAACGAAGTGTTTACTCCTACCGATTTGATAAATGCAAAAACACTTTCTTCCGTTATCAATTCATTTTTTGGAACTAACCAATTGTCGCAGTTTATGGACCAGACCAATCCTCTGGCAGAAATTACTAATAAACGAAGATTATCAGCATTGGGCCCCGGTGGATTATCACGCGAGAGAGCAGGGTTTGAAGTACGTGACGTTCACTACACACATTACGGACGACTTTGTACTATTGAAACACCGGAAGGACCGAACATCGGACTTATTTCATCGCTTTGCGTTTATGCAAAAATCAATCAGCTCGGTTTTATTGAAACACCTTACCGCCTTGTGAAAGAAGGAAAGGTTGAGCTGAAAGAAAAGCCTATTTACCTAAGCGCTGAAGAAGAAGAGATGAAAGTAATTGCACAGGCAAATACTCCTCTTTTAGCCGATGGAAATTTTGAAGAACCCAAAATCAAAGCCAGATACTTAGCCGATTATCCAATTGTTGAGCCTGAAAAAATCGACTTGATGGATATCGCGCCTAACCAGATTGCTTCTATTGCTGCATCATTAATCCCGTTCCTCGAACATGATGATGCCAACCGTGCTCTTATGGGGTCGAACATGATGCGTCAGGCAGTTCCACTGTTGAAACCTGAAGTTTCTATAGTAGGTACAGGACTGGAAGGCACAGTTGCAAGAGATTCCAGGGTACTTATAAATGCAGAAGGCGAAGGCGTTGTTGAATATGTTGATGCAAATGAAATTGTAATCCGTTATTCAAGAACGGATGATGAGAAACTTGTAAGTTTTGATGATGATATCAAATCTTATAAACTTCTTAAATTTTCTAAAACAAACCAGAATACTTGTTTGAACCTTAATCCTATTGTACAAAAAGGGGATAAGGTTAAAAAAGGACAGGTTATTTGTGAAGGTTATGCAACTAAGAACGGTCAGATTGCATTAGGACGAAATCTAATGGTAGCTTTCATGCCATGGAAAGGATATAACTTTGAAGATGCAATCGTAATTAATGAAAAAGTTGTTCGTGAAGATTGGTTTACTTCATTGCATATTGATGAGTATATTCTTGAAGTTCGCGATACCAAAAGAGGTATTGAGGAATTAACAAATGATATTCCTAATGTTAGTGCAGAAGCAACAAAAGACCTGGACGAAAACGGTCTGATACGTATTGGTGCTGAAGTTGTTGAAGGGGATATTCTTATAGGAAAAATTACACCAAAAGGCGAAACCGATCCAACTCCTGAAGAAAAATTACTCAGGGCTATTTTCGGTGATAAAGCCGGTGATGTGAAAGATGCTTCTCTGAAAGCGCCTCCATCATTACGTGGTGTAGTTATCGATAAAAAATTATTCTCCCGTGTAATAAAAGATAGAAAGACAAAAACTAAAGAAAAAGTTCTCCTATCTAATTTGGAAGATAATTTCAATAAAGCTGAACAAGAACTTAAAACAAAACTTGTAGATAAGCTTATTATATTGGTTTCAGGTAAAACTTCCCAGGGTGTTCATAACAACTTTAAAGAAGTGGTGATTCAGCGTGGAGCTAAATTCACACAAAAGATGTTGATGGGTATTGATTATACTTCTGTGAACCCTAACAAGTGGACAACTGATAAAGACAAAAATGATTTAATTAAGGAATTACTCCATAATTATAATATCAAACTTAAAGATATTCTTGGACATTACAACCGCCAGAAATTCTCGGCTACTGTTGGTGATGATTTACCAAGTGGTATTGTACAACTTGCAAAAGTTTTTGTTGCTAAAAAACGAAAACTAAAAGTGGGCGATAAAATGGCTGGTCGTCACGGAAATAAAGGTATTGTTGCAAAAATTGTTCGCGACGAAGATATGCCTTTCCTTGAAGATGGCACACCTGTAGACATTGTTCTTAACCCTCTTGGCGTACCTTCGCGTATGAACCTTGGGCAGATTTATGAAACTGTTTTAGGTTGGGCAGGAAAGAAAATGGGTATACAGTTTTCTTCACCGATTTTTGATGGAGCCACAATTGAAGAAATCAATGAATATATGACCAAAGCAGGTTTACCCGAAAACGGAAAAGTATTCCTTTATGATGGTGGAACCGGCGAACGTTTCGATCAATCAGCTACTGTTGGTGTAATATATATGATGAAACTGGGACATATGGTTGACGATAAAATGCATGCCCGTTCTATAGGCCCATACTCATTAATTACTCAGCAACCTCTTGGTGGTAAAGCACAATTTGGAGGACAGCGTTTTGGTGAAATGGAAGTTTGGGCACTCGAAGCATTCGGTGCAGCTAATATTCTTCAGGAAATCTTAACAGTAAAATCCGATGATGTTGTTGGAAGAGCCAAAGCATACGAAGCAATTGTTAAGGGCGAAACCATGCCGACTCCTGGTGTTCCTGAATCATTCAATGTATTGGTTCACGAGTTAAGAGGACTTGGTTTGAATATCTCATTTGATTAATTTCAAATTTAAACTTGAAATATAACAGTACAAATTTTTTCTTAGTTAAATATATCGATACAATATATGGCCTTCAGAAAAGAGAACAATGTAAAGAGCATCTTCAATAAGATAACGATAAGTTTGGCTTCACCTGAAGCAATACTTGAACGTTCCAGCGGAGAAGTGCTTAAGCCTGAAACCATCAATTACCGTACATACAAGCCCGAACGCGATGGATTGTTTTGCGAAAGAATATTCGGACCGGTGAAAGATTGGGAATGTCATTGCGGCAAGTACAAAAGAATACGTTACAAAGGTATTGTTTGCGACCGCTGCGGTGTTGAAGTTACCGAAAAAAAAGTAAGAAGAGAAAGAATGGGGCATATACAGCTTACAGTTCCTGTGGCTCATATATGGTTTTTCCGTTCATTGCCGAATAAAATTGGCTATCTTCTGGGATTGCCTACTAAAAAGCTTGATACCATTATTTATTACGAAAGATATGTTGTGATAAATCCGGGTGTAAAACAGGTTGATGGTGTTAATTATCTTGATTTTCTTACAGAAGAAGAATATTTCAATATTCTGGAAACTCTTCCTAAAGAAAATCAAATGCTCGACGATGACGATCCAAATAAATTCATTGCAAAAATGGGTGCCGATGCGTTACATGATCTATTATCAAAATTGGATTTAGATCAGCTTTCATACGATTTGCGTCATAAAGCAAATAATGAAACATCACAGCAAAGAAAACAGGAAGCTTTAAAAAGATTGCAGGTTGTTGAATCTTTCCGCGATGGAAACAAACGCCTTGAAAACAGACCTGAGTGGATGATTGTTAAAGTAGTTCCAGTTATTCCGCCTGAACTTCGTCCTCTTGTTCCTCTTGATGGTGGTCGTTTTGCTACATCTGATTTAAATGATTTATACAGAAGAGTTATTATTCGTAATAACCGTTTAAAAAGATTAGTTGAAATTAAAGCTCCCGATGTTATCCTTCGCAACGAAAAGCGTATGTTACAGGAAGCTGTTGATTCATTATTCGATAATTCAAGAAAAGTAAATGCAGTAAAAACCGAATCGAACCGTGCTTTAAAATCATTAAGCGATAGTCTTAAAGGTAAACAGGGGCGTTTCCGTCAGAACTTACTTGGTAAACGTGTTGATTATTCTGCACGTTCGGTAATTGTTGTAGGTCCTGAACTTAAGCTGCACGAATGCGGTATTCCAAAAGACATGGCTTCTGAATTATTCAAGCCATTCATTATCCGCAAAATGTTGGAGAGAGGTATTGTAAAAACCGTTAAATCAGCAAAGAAAATAGTTGACCGCAAGGATCCTGTTGTTTGGGATATTCTTGAAAATGTTTTAAAAGGTCACCCTATATTACTGAACCGTGCGCCTACACTGCACCGTTTAGGTATCCAGGCTTTCCAGCCTAAATTGATCGAAGGTAAAGCTATTCAGTTACACCCGCTTGTTTGTACCGCATTCAACGCCGACTTCGACGGTGACCAGATGGCTGTTCACGTTCCACTTGGTCATGCTGCGATACTTGAAGCACAAATGCTGATGCTGGCTTCGCATAATATTCTGAACCCTGCTAACGGAGCGCCTATTGCTGTTCCTTCGCAGGATATGGTACTGGGTCTTTATTATATGACCAAAGGCCGCAAGAGCAATAATGATCATATTGTTCATGGTGAAGGAATGAAATTCTATTCTCCTGAAGAAGTTATTATCGCGTATAATGAGAAGAAAGTTGACCTTCATGCTTTTATTAAAGTAAGAACAGAAGATAAAGGCGAGATAAAAATAATTGAAACTACTGTTGGGCGCGTTCTTTTCAATCTTGTTGTTCCTAAAGAATATGGTTATATCAATGAACTTTTAACGAAGAAATCGTTAAGAGATATCATTGGTGACATATTGAAGAAGACAGGTATTAAAGCTACGGCAAAATTTCTTGATGATATTAAAGATCTTGGGTTTAAGATGGCATTCAAAGGTTGTTTATCATTTAAACTCAGCGATGTTGTAATTCCTGATGTAAAAGAACAATTCATTAAACAAGCCAATGGTGAAGTGGATGAAGTAATGAATAATTACGGAATGGGATTCATTACAAACAATGAGCGTTATAACCAGATTATTGATATCTGGACACATACCAATTCTAAGATTACTCAATCCCTGATGGATCGTTTATCGAAAGATCATAGTGGATTCAACCCTGTTTATATGATGCTTGATTCTGGTGCCCGTGGTTCCAAAGAACAGATTCGTCAGTTGTGCGGAATGAGAGGTTTGATGGCTAAGCCACAAAAATCAGGCGCTACAGGTGGTGAAATTATTGAGAATCCTATTATCTCTAACTTTAAAGAAGGCCTTTCTATTCTTGAGTACTTTATCTCAACACACGGTGCACGTAAAGGTCTTGCCGATACTGCTCTTAAAACAGCTGATGCCGGTTATTTAACACGTCGTTTGGTTGATGTGGCTCAGGATATTGTTATTAACGAGGAAGATTGCGGAACATTGCGCGGATTAACTACAAGCGCTTTGAAAAACAATGAAGAAGTTGTTGAAAGTTTATACGACAGAATTCTTGGTCGTACTACCTTACACGATATTTATCATCCATTCACCGGTAAACTGATTATAGCAGCCGGACAAGAACTTACAGAAGATGTATGTTCAGAAATTAAAGATTCTCCTATTGAATCAGTTGATATTCGTTCCGTGTTAACCTGTGAATCGAAACATGGCGTTTGTGCAAAATGTTACGGACGTAACCTGGCTACAGGTTATATGGTGCAGAAAGGCGAAGCCGTTGGAGTTATTGCAGCACAATCAATCGGTGAACCGGGAACACAGCTTACTCTTCGTACATTCCATGTCGGTGGTGTGGCTGGTGTTAATATTGCTTCTTCATCAAGCGTTGAAGCAAAATTCGATGGAATCGTTGAATTTGAAGAGTTACGTTATATTGAATATGAAGCATCAAAAAGCGAAAAAGGTAACGAACCTGAAAAATATGATATCGTTATAGGTCGTTCCGCTGAAATGAGGATTGTTGATAAGAATACAAAAATTATTCTTACCAATAGTCAGATTCCTTATGGCGCAAGATTATTCTTTAAAAACGGTGATGTTGTTAAAAAAGGCGATTTGATTTGCGACTGGGACCCATTCAATGCAGTTATACTTTCTGAACATTCAGGAAAAGCAGCATTTGAAAATATCATTGAAAATATGACATTCCATGTTGAATCGGATGAACAAACCGGTTACCATGAAAAAGTTATTATCGAAAGCCGCGATAAGAGCAGGAATCCTGCTATTAATATTGTTGATTCTACAAAAGAGATTATCAAGACATACGATTTACCTGTAGGAGCACATATCATTGTCAGCGATCACGATAAAATTAAAGCTGGAGATATACTTGTGAAAATCCCGAGAAATGTTGGGAAAGCAGGCGATATCACAGGCGGACTTCCACGTGTTACTGAATTATTTGAAGCACGTAATCCTTCTGACCCGGCTATTGTTTCCGAAATTGATGGTGTAGTTTCATTCTCTAAAAAAATTAAAAGAGGAAATCGTGAGGTTATCATCACATCGAAAACAGGAGAAGAAAAACGTTACCTGGTTCCATTATCAAAACAAATACTTGCACAGGAAAATGACTATATAAAAGCAGGTACTCCTTTATCTGATGGCGCTATTACACCTTCCGATATTCTGGCAATTAAAGGACCTACAAAGGTTCAGGAATATTTAGTGAACGAAGTACAGGAAGTTTATCGTTTACAGGGTGTGAAAATTAACGACAAGCATTTTGAAGTTATTGTTCGCCAGATGATGCGTAAGGTTGAAATTGTTGACCCAGGCGATACTAAATTCCTTGAAGGAGAAATTGTAAATAAAATTGATTTCTTTGAAGAAAACGATTGGATATTTGGGAAAAAAGTTGTTGTTGAAACCGGCGAATCACCAAACCTGAAACAAGGACAAATTATTACTGCACGTAAATTACGCGATGAAAATTCATTGCTGAAACGTAAAGATAAGAAACTTGTTGAAGCACGCGATGCTATTCCCGCAACATCCAGCCAGATATTACAGGGTATTACCAGGGCTTCATTGCAGACCAAGAGTTGGTTATCAGCTGCATCATTCCAGGAAACTACCAAGGTGCTTACTGAAGCTGCCGTTAGTGCAAAAGATGATGATTTGGCAGGCTTGAAAGAGAACGTTCTTGTAGGTCATTTAATTCCTGCCGGAACAGGATGCCGTGATTATGATAACATAGTTGTAGGTTCAATGGAAGAATATCAAAGCTTGTTAGCATCAAAGGAAGCAGTTGCTGAATAATAGTTTAGAATGCGAATCGTAAACCTGATCCGTCATGGCGGACTAAAATCTAAAATTGAAAATGGCAGACGAACAAAACGTAAATAACCAGGTGAACATCGAGCTACCCGAAGATGTAGCAGATGGAATATATTCAAACCTGGCAATAATCACGCATTCCAATTCTGAGTTTGTAATTGATTTCATAAAAATGCTTCCGGGAATTCCAAAAGCAAAAGTGAAATCACGTATTATTCTTACGCCTCAGCATGCAAAACGATTGCTTACTGCTTTAAAAGAAAATATTGCCAAATACGAAGCGGCACATGGCGCTATCAAAGTAACTGATATTACTTCATTTCCGATGAATTTCGGTGGTCCGTTACCTGAGGCATAAAAAGAAAAATTTCATATAGAATTATAAAAGCTGTTTCTGTTTAGGAACAGCTTTTTTTATTCGTTAACTTGTTTAAACTTGCCGTTAACTTATTCAATAGAACCCAAAACTGGCAGGGCAAACGCATCTAAATTAATACAAATACTATGAAGTTCAACTGTTTATAAAAATACATAATTCAAATATTTTTAATTTTTGATTAAATTTTTAAAAATGATTTCAGTGTTTTCAATGGTTGTAGAAGCTAAAATTTAGATGCGTTTGCCCTGCCAAAACTGGTTAGTAGTTTTATTTGATTTTTTTATAGGTTTATCTTTACTATGATAAAATTGATATAAAAAAATTATTATTATAAAATATCAGGGCGAACGCATTTTAATTTTTCAAGATTTTTAAAAGGAAATCATTATCCCAAGCAGCATCAAGTCTTTTGCCCCTTACACTACGTTTCTTTGATTTATCTTGTTTGACCAAAGTAAGAGCGACTCTATTGATAATTGAAAAGTTTTCAATAGCATTAACATTATGTTTCATGCTCCTATCCTCTCCAAAAGAAACATCTAAAACCCAATGCAAGGAATTTTCTATTCCCCAGTGTTTTCTTATAGCTTCTCCCATTTTTTTTGCGTCAGGTTGTAGGCTGCTTATATAAAATCTGGTCTCTGTTTCTATTTTACTATTGGATTTAATTGTTCTTTGCGCTTCTACTTTTATTATTGATTTCATATCCTTCCATTTTTGAGTACATGAGATATGTGAAAGATCAGTGTATACATAACATTTTCGCTGTTCAATCCGTCCATGCCCAAAATCATTTTCCTCAAATTGGTCAATCGGTTTTGTAAATCTGACAACATCTGGAATGCCTTCTTCTAATGTACCCTGATTACCTTTAACGGCCAATATATAATCAGCTCCTTTCCTCTTAATTTTTTCTGCTATTTCTGTCTGGCATCCCATTGCATCTATTGTAACAATGCAGCCGTTGAGTTCAAGAACTTCCAAAAGTTTTGGTATTGCTGTTATCTCGTTTGATTTTTCATCCGTTTTTACCTGGCCCAATAGCATATGATTGTTGCTTGACCAGGCACTAACCATGTGTACAAAGGATTTAGAACCCTTATTTCTGGAACCTCTTATGGTTTTACCGTCGATACTGACAATTTCTCCTTCTGTTATTTTTGCTATTGACTTTACCCAATTTATAAATGCTTCTTCAAGCTGTTTGGGATCCAATAAACTAAAGAGCCTATTAAATGTATCGTGAGAAGGAATGCCGTTGGGCAATTTCAAAAACTTTCGTAACCATGACTCTTTCGCTATTCCATAGTTCTCTATATCATTCCATGTCTCAGAACCACATATCACTGCTGCTATCGTGATGAAAATTATGTCCTCTAATAGATGTTCCTTACACCTTTCTATTCGGGGATCTTTTATTTCTGTAAAAAAATTAATTGGTGCTTCCATTTTTTCCTGAAAGCAACTAATTTTTTTATTCCATACGACAAATTAATATGGGTAGTTTTCAATATCGCCCTGTTTGTAATTATAATGCGTTCGCCCTGAGGACACTCGTCTTGCCCTTGACATTTTCGGAAATACGGCTACCTTTGCTTCTCGGAAGATGAAGGACGATTTAAACGAAAATGTTCTAAACTCTTTTAAAAAAAATGTCCAACTTATAGGGGGTTAAGACACTTTTTCAATAAGTACGACTATTTTCAATACGGTACATACAATTATTATGGTTATAGTAATCCTTATTCGCTATGGTAACAGGTTTAAAATTGTTTATATTGAGTTTTGGAGTGCTTTTTTATTCTTGTGCTGGTATTGTTCCCATAAGAGTTAAAAAGAATTTTACACTTTGCTATGACTCAAATGCTAATAATAACCATTCAAAAATTCAAATGAATGGTTATTATATGTTTATTAATAATTATCGATACACATACGATTATAATGGAAAATTAACCGATACAGTTCCCTGTAATCCTACTTATCATAGAATAATATTTTTTAAGGATGGTATAGTTGTTAAAGGACAATTTGGAGGGTTAAAATGTGCCAATTGTGATACTGAAACAACAAATCAGTTTTTAAAAATGGTATCGCAGAACAAACAACCTGAAACATCTGTTTTCTATGGATATAATTGGGGCGTATATAAAGTTATTGGTGATACAATAAAAATGCAAACTGTAAATTCTCAAACATGGCCTAATCCATATTGGTACTTATTTGAGAATTGGTATTTAATAAATAATGATAGTTCCCTATCTCCAATTTATAGTAAGAATTTGATTGATGACAAAGAAATAAGAGGAGATGCTGAAATACCTAAAACATATAAATTTATTGAAACCAATTTACAGTTACCATCGGATACCTGGTTAAAAAAGGAGAAATGGTTTTGGTGTAATAAAGAAGATTGGAAAATATATATAAAAAATAAAAATAAATAACTTTGTGAAAATATATGATTTAGAACTTTTAAAAAAATGTATTAAACCTAAAAAAAATGATTAAAAGACTTGGAATAAAATATAATATTTGGCTAATCCTGATATTTATAAGTATTCAATCTTCCTCACAAAACATATTCACAAAAAAAGGTATATGGGAAATAATCCTTGGTATGTATTTAGTGCAAATTATCTTGAATGTCAAAATAGAATATTAAATTATAATCCTTAAAAACAAATGAAAATAAAATTAAATTTTTATATAAAAAAAAAGCTAGGTTTACTTATAATATTCATAGCTTTAATATTTAATTTAAAAGCCCAAGATAGTACAAATATTTTTATTAAAATTAACGCCCCTGCAAAAATTAAAAAAAGTGGTATAGTAAAAGTAGAGTTATTTTTAAATAATAATAGCGATAGTACAATTTGTTTAATGAAACAAAAAATCATTCAGACAAATTTATATAGCTTGAACCTAGATAAAAACTTATCAAAATGGCAATTGATATTAATGAAAGATGATTCTATCTTAGAATGTTCTTATTCGCTTGGATTTTATGATGAAGTTCAAAATAAAAATTGGAAATATTTTAATAAGGAAGAATCATTTTGTGTAAATGCTCATTCAACATATGTTTTTAAATCTTACCTCTATATATTTCCCATAAAAAGATTTATTCGAAATGAAAAGTATAAGGTAAAAATCTATTATCCGTCAAAAGCAATTAGTTACCCTAATAAAAATATATTTATTTCAAATAATGATATTGAAACTTCAACTTATTTTGAGTTTATTTATACAGGAAAATAAATCACTATTACAAAGGTCAAGCATATTTTTAAAAAATTACAAAAGTGTTCATCAATTAGTAATTTATTTATGATTAATGTAAAGAATAAACATTTAATAATGTTATTGTGCCTTGTATTTTTATACTTTACAATTTATTCGCAAAACATATATACAAAAAAAGGTATATGGGAAATTAATGGTGGGTACGATATAAATGTTCCTAAAGTTTCGAATTATAATTATATTCAATTTATTGGAACAGATCCATCATATGCTCCATATAATAGCTATATTGATGTAAACGTGAAACCGATTACTGTTAAAACTCCTTATATTAACTTATGCGGGAATTTTCTTATACATAATTTCAATGACAAAAATATATTCCGTTTAGGGATCGGGGCCTTCTATTATCAAAGAAATTACCAGTTTACATATTCTGGTAAAGATATAACAAGATATACGGTATATTTCCCTTCAATACCAGATTCAGCAATTCATATAGGAAAAGAAGCTTACAACATGAATAATTTTGGAATAAATTTTTCTTTTATTCATTATTATAAATTAGCTAAGATTGGTTTTCTATTTAATAAATTAGAAGTAAATTTTGCAAATCCGTATATCTACCATCATAAATTTAGTGATACTTCTCGTTATGTAAACGGAAAAGTTAGTATAACAAATTTTTATGGGTACAAAGGTATTCATACAATGATTGGGTTCCCTTTACCTACCATGACATTAAATTATTATTTAGGGTTTAGTTTTATCCTATTTCCAAATCTTTCTATTACTCCAAATATTGGGATGCTATTGTTAAGAAAAGATTTTGATAATAAAAGACATATACATTATTGGGATCAAGATTTGTTTAATGAAGGAACATACCAGATTAATAAACATTATCTTTTTATGAGGGGAGGTATTACTTTGAATTTTACATTTAATTAACCCTTCTTTAATAAAATGGTTCAAATCAAGACTGCTATATGAACGTAGATAAATTGATTATTCTATTAGAAATAATAATAAACCTCATGGTGTGGGTATGCTTTCTTCATTAACTTCTTCGAATGGTTATGCCGAAAATTATACATACAACGATCTCAGCCTTATATCAAAGAAAATTACAACCATTGATGGTACTTCATATTCGCAGGATTATACCTACGATAATTTAAGCCGTCTGCAAAATTATTCATACCCTTACAATAGCTCTGCTGAATTTTCGTTACAATACCAATACAACACTATAAGCGGCGATTTGCAAAAAATTATTAATACCAATACCTCTGATGTGATTTGGGAATGTTCGACAGTGAATGCGCTTGGACAGATTAGTTATTACAAAACCTCAAACGGTATTATTAGAACAGATAAAATATATGATCCGGTTAATCATTTGTTAACGGGTATAAGTTCAAGTACCGGAGGTATGGTTAATTACAAGCAGTTACTGGAATACACGTACAATAGCAAATTCCAAATGGAAACCCGTAGTGATAATATAAATAATATTACCGAAACATTCACTTACGATAAAAATCGCTTAAGCTCATCATTAGTTACAGGGCAGTCTATAGTTGAAACAACATTTGAAGATGCGACCGGTAATATTGAATATAAAACCAATTTGGGCGACTATGATTACGAGCTTGCGCAACCTCATGCAGTAAATAAAATAACACCGCATACAGGCGAAAATACTATTGTTTCGACTGATCCACAAGTAATAAATTACACTTCGTTCAATAAAGTAAACGATATTACCGAAGGCGATTATTACATGGACTTTGTATATGGCGCCGACCATCAGCGTATAAAAACCGAACTAAAAAACAGTTCGGGCAATTCGTTAATAAAACAAAAATATTTTATTGATAATTTAGAAATAGAGAAAAATGCGGATAACTTGTATCGGAAATTATTTTACATTTACGCTACCACAGGCATAGTGGGTATTTATGAAATGAAAAGCACAGGAATAAATAAAATGCACTACGTGTATACCGACCATTTGGGTTCCTATAATGTAATTACCGATGCAACTGGAAACGTTGAAGAACAATTAAGTTTTGATGCGTGGGGACGCAGGCGTAATGCAACCGACTGGAGTTACACTAATTTGCCAACTACATTTTTATTCGACCGTGGTTATACCGGGCACGAACATTTGGATGTATTTAATTTAATAAACATGAATGGACGTATGTACGACCCATTAGTTGGGCGTTTCCTTAGCCCCGATAATTATACACAAAGTGCTACCACGCAAGGCTTGAACCGCTACAGTTATTGCTTAAATAATCCATTAGCTTATACCGACCCAAGTGGGTATTTAGCTTATGGTGCAGGTTACAACACAGGACAAGATTTGGCAGCTATTAATCATCAGTTGCAAATGGAAAACTATGATTGGTTTAATGATTTAAAAGCTGCTGTTGTTAAAGGTGGCAATTCAATAAGTTTTACTTTTACAAATGTATCAGGTTATGGTGAAGGAGCTGATGGGTGGTATACATCTGCTGAAAAAGCTGCGAAAGCGATAACAGATTATGTGCTTAAAATTTCCCAAGCAAATGCTACTGCCTCGTTGAATGGGTGTGGTTTTATTAAATTCTCGGAGGATGGTGTATATATTACAAGAACTGGTGCTATTAAAACTTTAAAAGCTGAAGAAGGTGAAAACGCTAAATATTGTTCAACAGTAATAATTTATAACGGTAAAATACTATACTCGGGTTATTTAGTTGCAAGTGAAGCAGGTTATAATTTAGGAACAAGAGACAAATTACTAAATAGTCAATATAAATTGTTAGCTGATGATGAACATAAAATTGTTGCAGGTACTACAAATAAATGGCCTTCGTTTCTAATTGATGAAGGAAATCCAAATACAAATGATGATGATATTTTGTTGCATCCAGGTTATATGATAAATAATTTCTGGGGTTGCTGGGGATTTAGTGAAGATTTGCCTGCGATTGAAGTCAATGGACCTCATTATGATAAAATGCTAAGATTAAATTATAAGAACATGGAGAGTATAATTCTAAATCTGCAAAAAAATTATTATGATAAGGGCATCTCAATATATTTAAAATAAAAAATCAAAATCCATGTATTATGAAACTACAATATATTTATATTATATTCTTAATGTTTATTACAAATTGTAAAGCACAAGATACAATTAAAAAAAATAATTTTAACAACGGTTTAGCAAATTATAAACTAAAAAATTATAAACAGTCATTAATTGATTTTGATAAAGCAATTAATGCTGATTCAAATTATGCAGAAGCATATTATCAGAGAGGTTTGGTAAAAGAAAAGTTACAAATGAATTGCAAAGAAGCCTACACTGATTATACTAAAGCAATATGTCTAGGAATAAATAAAGCAGAAGTATATTGTGCAAGAGCCTTTTCAATGAATTGTGATGCTTATATTGACAGTAAATATAATAAATACATATTTGACGATATTGAAAAAGCTTTATATTTGGATAGTACATATGCAGGGGCATATGCTACAAGAGCAATCTTTCGAATTTATCGTTATTATGATTCTACAAAAGTATTTTCTGATCCTATCCCCGATTCCATTTATAAAATGGCAATTAATGATTATGATAAGGCTATAAAATATGATACTATAAATACATATTATTATGTTAATAGAGGTTTGTACAAAATACATATTAAAGAAATCGAAAATGCTTGTGAAGATTTTAAAAAAGCAGCAGAAATGGGGGGGGATTACGAAAAACAATATTATGATATTTATTGTATAAAACAGAATGGTATAAAAGAAAATAAATAATTATTTTCTTTATGAGCCTGTTTAAAATTTTATAAAATATTTTACTATCAGTAACTTATAAAATTACATTTATATTATAATTAAAGAACTTGTTTTCTTATAAAGCCCATTATTTCTGTATTTTGATTTTTATAAAAATAGTATACATAAAATTAATGAATGAAATTTAAACAGGCTCTATACTTGAAAAATGAAATTGAACTTGGATAAAATGATGAAACATTTTTAAAGATATATAAAAATTTATGTAAATAAAATGCACTACGTGTATACCGACCATCTGGGTTCGTATAATGTAATTATCAATGCAGCAGGAAATGTTGAAGAGCAATTAAATTTTGATGCATGCTTGCCCGTCCGTAATGAAATGAAGGCGGGGGGACGCAGGCGTAATGCAACCGACTGGAGTTACACTAATTTGCCAACTACATTTTTATTCGACCGAGGTTATACCGGGCACGAACATTTGGATGTATTTAATTTAATAAACATGAATGGCCGTATGTACGACCCATTAGTTGGGCGTTTCCTTAGCCCCGATAATTATACACAAAGTGCTACCACGCAGGGCTTGAACCGCTACAGTTATTGCTTAAATAATCCATTAGCTTATACCGACCCAAGTGGGTATTTAGCTTATGGTGCAGGTATAACAGCCTTAAATGGGGGTAATTATGATGATGTGTTTGGCGGCATGGTTTCAGGTGCTGTTATGGGTGGGTTCTCAGGTGCTGCCGCAGGTGGTGTGAATGCTGCTTTTGGAGATTTTAGAGGTGTTGCGGGTGGTGGTTTGAAAAATGCATTGTATGAAGTTGGTTTTTCTTCAATTAAAGGAGGAGCATCTGGACTTGCTGCAGGTGGAGTAATGGCTGCAATGAATAGAGATGCCTCTTATTTATGGAAAGGAGCTGCTTATGGCGCAGCATTTGGCGCAGGGATGGCAGGAATGAGAATTGCAACAATGGGACCTACATTTATTCCAGACCCTGAAATATACTGCGATTTAGAGGATTATGGGCAAGTATATAGAAGCGGTTCTATATTCACTCCTAGAGGTGCTGGTATTACTTTAGGTCGAAATGTTGTGGTTAAATTAACAGGAAATACTGATTATGACAGGTATTTGCTTCATCATGAGACAGGGCACATTATTGACATCAATAAAATGGGGGCTTATGGATTTTATAGAAGAACGTTGTCGGAATACAGACAATATAGTTTAAAATATGTTTATGATACACCTGGTACATTAGAGTGGTCTGCGGAGTCACATGCATTTCAAAGACTTGGTTATATTTATAATTCATTTGGTAAAATTCAATATACATGGTAGCACAAAAAAAATATTTATCTAGGTATATAAAACTGTATTTGGTTTTGGCTTTGCTTATTCTGTTCATTTATTCTTGTGATTGCATACAACATGTTCAAGGTGTAATTATAGATTCATCGACAAAGGTTCCCGTTGATAGCTCAAGTATTACAAGATATTATAAAGGTGACACAGTGAATATTCACAATGGATGTTTGTATACTGATATAAACGGACGATTTGAATTTACAACAATGGCAGGCGGTTTATTTGGATGTCCTCGAATTAGGTTATTGATAAAAAAAGAAGGCTATGAGGCTTTAATTAAAGAATATCGGTCTTGTTGTACAGATAATGACACGATATTACTGAAAAGGACAATAAAAAAATAAGAAAAGTTATTGATAATGCTAGTTCGCCATCGTGCAGAATGATAAAATAAATATTAATTACCTGAATAAAACAAAAGCCCCGAATCTTTTTCATTTCGGGGCTTTCAATAAAATATAGGGATAGTCCTTTAATAAAAAGGGGGATATTTTATTTAAAGAATTCCTGATAACTTGTATCGGAAATTATTTTACATTTACGCTACCACAGGCATAGTGGGTATTTATGAAATGAAAAGCACAGGAATAAATAAAATGCACTACGTGTATACCAATCATCTTGGTTCGTATAATGTATACAGAATCTTAGCAGATTTGAAAAGCAAAATGTGCTTAGATTCTGTTATGCCGATTTATCCCGACTTATCGCGGATAGTGAATTTATGCAACCGAACTTGTGAGCTCATGAATACCTTATCGGTATAATTACCGATGCAAGCGGAAATGTTGAAGAGCAATTAAGTTTTGATGCATGCTTGCCCGTCCGCAATGAAATGAAGGCGGGGGGACGCAGACGTAATGCAAGCGATTGGAGTTATACAAATGTTCCAACATCGTTTATATTTGACAGGGGATATACAGGGCATGAACATTTGGATAATTTTGCGTTAATAAATATGAATGGGCGACTTTATGATCCAGCGATAGGGCGAATGCTTTGAGTAAAAAAGAAAACAATTTTATACGCTAATAAGGGAATTCAGAATTGAGATTTAGAATCATGAAATATATTCAAGATAATTATCTTTGTTGATTACAATAAATTTTGAGTCGGGATAAGTTTGTTTCCATGCAGCAGGAGTTTTGCATTTTGAAGTATTGTATTTAATTTCAAATGCAAATAATTTTCCATCGCGTTCTTCAATAAGGTCAATTTCCTGCTGGTCGTATGTCCTCCAGAAAAAATAATTTGAATGAACTTTCGAAAATTTCTGAAATTTAATTCTTTCGCTTATAATATAATTCTCCCATAATTGCCCTGTATCATTTCTTAATTCAAGTGTATTGAAATTTGAAATTACAGCGTTACGAATACCATTATACCAGAAATAATATTTTGAATTTTTTACAATTTCTTTTCTTAAATTTTTACTGAACCCGTTTAATTTAAAAATGATAAAAGTTTTTTCAAGCAGGTCTATGTAGCGTTCAACAGTATTACGGCTTAATGATACTTTTTGCCCTATTTCAGAATACGAGACTTCGCTACCTGTTTGAAATGCAAGCAAACGAAGAATATTAAGTATTTTGTAAGAGTTTTTTATATTATCCAATTCCAAAATATCTTTCAGTAAATATGAGTTAATAAGACTGTTTAAATATTCCTGTTTTTCGGCAAAACTTTTTAATAAATATGTTTCAGGATAAATTCCATAGATTAACTTATGTTCAAAATTAGCTTTTGATTCTATAATATTTTCATGTTTTTTTAACTCACATTGTGCAAATGGAAAAAGATTAAAGTTAATATTTCTGCCTGTAAGCGGTAGCGGTTCACCTAATTTCTATGATATATCAAATACTGATGAGCCTGTTGCAATAATAGTGAGCCCCGGTATTTCGTCAATCATCAGTTTAAGAATATTTCCTATTGAATTTATTTTCTGCGCTTCATCAATTATTAATAATTTATTTTTCCCGATTATATTTCGATAATTAGCAATGCTTCTTTTTTCAAGTAATGATGATGTTGTATAATCATCGCCATTTAATAATAAATAGGGTGTTTTAATTTCTTTGAGGATTTGTTTGATGAAAAAAGTTTTCCCTGTGCGTCTTGCGCCAAGTAAAACCAATACTTTTCCCGATTTTATCTTTTTTAAAAACTCATGTTTTATATATCTTTGTATAATCATTTTGTGTTAATTTATTTAATTAGATGAACAAATTCACATTAATTCATTCAACAAAACAAATAATAATGCATATTTCAGAAGTCAGAATGCAGAATGGAATTGGAAGTTTAAAATCAACAGTTATTAATAACTACAAATGACGATGAATGACTATGAACTATAGTGAAGCGTATGATAAAAATATCTTTGCGCCCTTTGTGTAAATTCTTTGTGTTTCTTTGCGGTTAATGGATAAGCAGATAAGGGAATTTAATATGCAGTATTCAGTCAACAGTTGGCAAATTACAATGTATGACTCTGCACGGCAAGCTAATGACTATTAATAAATGTCTGACAAATTTCTCTGTGAACCTTCGTGGAATCTTCGTGTAGCTCTGTGTAAAAAAAAAGAAAACAAGTTTATTAGATAACAAGGAAATTCAAAAGTTGGAAATCAAATAGCAGTCTTCGGTCATCAGTTAGCAATATTCAATCATGACTACTAATGACAATGAATGACAGCGCAGCGTAATAACTATTTAACAACAAATGACAAATGAGGTATAAGGGTATAAGGTATAAGGTATAAGGGTATAAGGTATAAAGTATAAGGGTATAAAGTAACATCAAGCCCCATTACGGTTAATAATACCAAACGCCAAACATTGAACATCAAACATCAAACGTCGAACATCGAACATCGAACGTCAAACGTCAAACTTAAAAACCTTACTTCGTTTTATCAGGAAAATCGGGTATTCCCGGAAGGTCTTTGTAATTTTTTAAATCTTCCAGAATTTGTTTTATCGCAGCATTAAGCTGTTCATCTTCGCCGCTGTATTCTTTTGCAGGGTCGTTGTCCACTTCAATATCAGGCTCTACACCATGGCCTTCAATAACCCATCCTTTGCCTTCGCTGCTGTAATGCCCGAATTCAGGGCGAAGCAGGTAGCCGCCATCCATCAATGGCAATGTGCCGCGTATTCCGATAACACCGCCCCATGTGCGTTTGCCAATAAGTTTACCGATGCCAAGCTTTTTGAATTTGTATGGGAACAAGTCGCCGTCTGATGCAGAGTAATTGTCAATTAAGCAAACTTTTGGTCCATATAAAACTGCTTCCGGACTTTTTTCCGGTGTGGTATTTCTCGACATGCCCATTATTTGTACCTCGCGTATCAGGCGTTCAATAATCATTGGTGAAACATTTCCGCCACCATTTCCGCGGTCGTCGATGATTAATGCTTTCTTGTTTAACTGCGGATAAAAATGTTTTACAAATTCATTCAAACCATCAACGCCCATGTCGGGAATGTGGATGTAGCCTACTTTTCCATCAGTTGCTTTATTTACATTTTCAATATTTTCCTGTACCCAATTGTAGTAATACAAATCGGATTCATCAGAAACAGGAACAACAATTTCTTTATGACATCCTTGTGTAGTCGATATTTTATTAATAGTCAGTTCAACTTGTTTATTTGCAGTGTTTACAAAAAGTTCGTAAATATCTTTTACATTTTTAGTTGATTTGCCGTTCACTTCAATAATAAAATCTCCTTCGTCAACATTAACACCAACGGCTGTTAGCGGTGATTTAGTTTTTGCATCCCAATTTTCGCCTTTTAATATTTTATCTATTTTAAAATATCCGCTTTCTGTGTCTTTGGTAATTTTAGCGCCAAGCAAACCTGTTTTGATTTTTGTAACTTCAGGAATGTCGCCGCCACCGGTATATGCATGACCAATATTTAATTCGCCAATCATTTCGCCAATGATGTAAGTTAAGTCAGCACGATGATTAACATAGGATACAAGAGGTTCATATTTGTCGTGCATCTTCTTCCAGTTCACGCCATGCATATCGGGGTCGTAAAAGAAATCGCGCATTTGCCGCCAGCTTTCTTCAAATATTTCTTTCCATTCCGCTTTTTTATCAACCCAAATATTCATATCGGAAAGATTTACATTATCTTTAAGTTCTATGTTCGACTTAGGTAAATCAATGATGTAGAAGCTACCATCTTTACTGACCAGCATTTTCTTTTTATCGAAACTTACTTCATAATCGTTGCATTCAATAATTTTATTTTCTTTCTTTTCTTTAAGATCAAAATCTTTTAAAGCTGCTGATTCTTTATCAGAGCGTGCCATGTAATAAACCTGGTCGCCAATTACATTTATATTCCAGTAGGTGCCAGCATCAATGGTAAGAACAACAATGCGGTCTTTTATTCCGGTAGTATCAATACCTGTATCGGTTTTTGTTTCCGATGGTTTATCCTTGCTGGCAGTATTGACAGTCATTTCATTTTTAACAGCTACTTCATCATTTTCGGGTTTAAGAGGATTGGGGACAGATTTGTTAAGTGTTACAAAATAGATTTTACTCATATTGGAATAAGCGTAATTCCATTCAACAGCGCTGTATGTGGGATTGAAGTCCCTGTTTGATACAAAGTATAAATATTTTCCGTCGCTGCTGAACGAAGGAGAACCCGATTCGTACCATTCATCAGTAACTGCACATTTCGATTGCGAATCAACATTGTACAAATAAATTTTGCTCATCGTTGATTTTACTGGACGCGTGTATGCTATCCATTTCCCATCGGGCGACCAGGTGTAATCAGTGAATTCCCAATCTTTGTCATAGTCAATTTGTGAAACTTTTTTTGTTTCAATGTCGACATATTGGAGGCGAAGTTTTTTATCGGCCCACATAATTTTTTTACTATCGGGCGACCATGCAAGCGCGTATTTGTATGTATCGGCATTCTTGGTAATTTGAACCGCCTTACCTTCGCCATTCTGCGGAATGATAAAAATTTCATCTTCGCCGGTTGTATCAGAAATATAAGCGATATATTTTCCGTCGGGCGACCATGCAACATTACGTTCGTGAACACCTGATGTTTGTGTAAGGTCGCGTGTAATGCCTGATTTTGCTGGTACGGTGAAAATGTCACCACGTGCATCAAAAGAAACTCTTTTGCCATCGGGCGAAACAGATGATGAATTGATGAACTTGGCTGCATCTTTAAGTTCATTGCGTCCGGTAACCTGGTCATCAGCAATAATGATTTTTATTTTTTCAGTTTTCTGTGTTGTGATGTCGAAAACATAGATGTAGCCGCCATTTTCAAAGATGATGGCATTATCACCTAATGATGGGAATTTAATATCGTATTCAGTGAAGTTGGTTATTTTTTTGGTTTCTTTGCTTTTGATGTCGTAACAAAAAAGATTCATTGTTCTGTCGCGGTCGGAAATGAAATAAATTTTATCACCAACCCACATGGGCATTATATCCTGAGCTTCGTTGTTTGTAATGTTCTCGGTTTTTTTTGTGGCGAAATCGTAAATCCATATATCATCGGCCATTCCGCCTTTATAATATTTCCATGTTCTGAATTCACGGAATACGCGGTTGTATGCGAGTTTTGATTTATCGGAATTGTATGAACAAAATCCACCACAGGGTAATGGGAGTTCGGTAGACATTCCGCCGCTTACATTTGAAAGAAATAACTGTCCTTTGAAATCGTTGAACGATTGTTTACGTGAACGGTAAACTATTGTGGAATCATCGCGCCATGTCATCACAATGTTGTTGGGGCCCATACGGTCCGAAACTTCATCACGACCAAGAGTGGCGGTATATGTTAATCTTTTGGGAATGCCGCCTTCGGCAGGAATCGTATACACTTCAGTGTTTCCATCGTACTGACCGGTGAATGCAATTCGTTTTCCATCGGGTGAAAAGCGTGCAAACATTTCATATCCTACGTCGCTGGTTATTTTACGGGCAACACCTCCGTTTTTTTCAACGGTATATAAATCGCCTGCGTAGCTGAATACAATTTGATTTCCATGAATTGCCGGAAAGCGCATCAAACGGGCTTCCTGCTGTGCTGCTGAAGTTAATATTATAAAAGCAAATAGGCTGAAGAAAAATATTTTTTTCATTTTTTATAGTTTTTATGATGAGCAAATGTAAAAATTATATTGAACAAAATTATAGTATAACAATTAGTGAAACTTTCATTTCAATATCGTAATTATAAAATTAAATCAGGTATAAAGTTATAGAGAGAATGCAAATTTATACCGACAGAAAAAAGGTTTGCAAAAATATTTTTGTTTTCTGTACGGTATAACTAGTTCTAAACAGTTTTGCTTTTGCAAACCTGATAAGAACGAGTATATATTCACTGCTTTCCGTCGAATTATTTTTCGTACCTGTGACATTTTTTTAGCCTCTTTAGAAACAGCATATTTGTATAAAGTAAAATGATAACAACATATAAGTCCTGACCACATTGCTATCAGGCAGGTATAACTGAACATGGAGTATTTTGCTTTTACAAACTTGCCAGGATTCAGTTTATATTGAATAATTTTTTAATTTTGCAAATAAACTTTTTAAATGAATAACCATATTTTAAATTAATTACTCCCTATTTGATATGAATACTTTCAAGGAATATGGCAGCGTTTTTTAATTCATTAATACGAAACGTTAAATTCCTTTTCTAAAGAAAAAATAAATTTACTTTTTTATATAAACTTTTTTTATGAATTCAAAAGATTTAAAATTTAATTCCAAACTCATTCATGCAAGTCATTTTAATGACCAGTTTGGAAGTGCAACAGTTCCTATTTATCAGACTTCAACATTTGCATTTGAAAATGCTGAACATGGAGCAAAATGTTTTTCGGGCGAGTCAAAAGGTTTTATTTATACCCGCATTGGTAATCCAACTGTACGTTCGCTTGAACAAATGGTTGCTGAATTGGAAAATGGTTACGATGGAATTGCTACAAGCTCCGGAATGGGCGCTGTTACTACAATATACATGGCATTATTAGGACAGGGGATGCACATGGTAAGTACTGATGCAGTTTACGGCCCTTCGCGTGTGGTAATGGAAACCATGTTTGCAAAATTTGGAGTGGAGTCAACATATGTAAACACATCTAAAATTGAAAATGTAATAAAAGCAATAAAACCAAACACCAAGGTTTTATACCTCGAAAGTCCCGCCAATCCTACAATGGATATTACCGATATTAAAGAATGTTCGCGCATTGCTCATGAAAAAGGAATATTGGTTGTTGTAGATAATACCTTCTGTAGTCCTTATTTACAAAGACCACTGGATCTTGGCGCCGATGTTGTGTTTCACAGTATGACAAAATTTATCAACGGTCATGCCGATATTGTTGGAGGTATCATTGTTTCTAAAGCTGCTGAAGTATATAATCGTATTCGTTCAGCAATGATAAATATGGGCTGCTGTATTGACCCACACCAGGCTTATTTGGTGATACGAGGGTTGAAAACACTTGGTATTCGCATGGACCGTTCACAGGAAAATGCAATAAAAATTGCTGAGTACCTCGAGAAACATCCTAAAGTAGAATGGGTAAAATATCCCGGGTTGAAATCACACCCGCAATATAATCTTGTTGAAAAGCAGATGGCAGGTCCCGGTTCAATGATTAGTTTTGAACTTAAAGGCGGAGTTGAAGCAGGAAGAATTTTAATGGATAATGTAAAAGTTGCTATTCTTGCAGTTTCGCTTGGTGGTGTTGAAACATTGATACAGCATCCGGCATCGATGACTCATTCAAAAATGAGTAAGGAATCAAGGATACAATCCGGAATTACCGACGGGCTTGTAAGATATAGTGTTGGTATTGAAGATTTAAGCGACCTTATTAGTGACCTGGAACAAGCTTTGAATAAAATTTGATTTTGAAATTTTTAATGTTTGCTTATATTTGCATTATAATAATTTAATTATTTGTCAATTTATAAATAAGTTCGATCAATAAAATTGCAAGATATACGCGGAATTTATAAATTATAATTTTGCTTATTTACTGTTTAATTTTTTCTGGTTTAACAATATGAATCAGGCATTAATTAAGTTCTTTTCCGGTTTATTCCGGTAATAAATAAAGCTCTTTGTGAGTTATTTAATTTAGAAAACCAAAACTTTAATTAGTATTAATTTTTATTGTATGGAAAAAGATGACACTCAGAAATTGGATAATGAGAATTCGATCCAAAATGAAAATGTAAATGATTCATTTCAGGTTGAAACAAAAAATGAAAATGCAGATGTTGCAGTTTCTGAAAATAGTCCTGCCGAATTAGAGATTCAACCTGAAGAAACCGAAAAACTTATTAGCGATATAGAACAGCAGCATGAAGGTGTTGTTGTGAATAAGGATTATGACAATATGTCGAGAGAGCAGCTGGCTGTAGTTCTTGAAGATATCGTTAAAACGGATGATGTTAACACTATCAAAACAGATATTGCACTCATTAAGGTTTCTTTTTTGAAAAAAGAAAAAGAAAACACCGAAGTATTATTAAATAAATTTATTGGCGACGGTGGGAAAAAAGAAGATTTTTCTCATGTGCCCGATAGTTTTTCAGAACGCTTTAATGCTGCATTCGAAATATATAAAGATAAAAAAACGCGTCTGAACGAAGAACTGGAAAAACAAAAACAGGAAAACCTGAAAATTAAAATTCAGATTCTTGATGAGCTGAAACTTCTGGTTGAATCGGAAGAAGAACTTAAGAAAACATATGATGCATTTAAAACCCTTCAGGAACGCTGGAAAGAAATAGGTCTTGTTCCGAAAACTGAAATCAATAACCTGTGGCAGAATTACAATTATCTTGTAGAAAAATTTTTTGATAAGGTTAAAATCAACAAGGAACTTAAAGACCTTGACCTGAAAAAAAACCTGGAAGCAAAAATTGACCTGTGTGAAAAAACAGAAGAATTATTACTTGAAACGTCTGTTTTAAAATCGTTCAGGCAGCTACAGAAATATCATGAAATGTGGCGTGAGATAGGTCCCGTTCCTCAGGATAAGAAAGATGAAATATGGGAACGCTTTCGTAATACAACCGAAAAGCTCAATGAACGTCGCAGAGAATATTATTTAAAACTTAACGAAGAGCAGGAAAAAAATAAAGATACCAAAACCGCTCTTTGCGAAAAAGCGGAACAGGTTGCTGAAATAATTTGTGCTACAGCAAAGGAATGGCAGGAACAAACAACCATTCTTAATGATATGTTGCAATCATGGAAAACCATTGGCGCTGCAGCAAAGCAGGAAAATGATGATTTGTGGAAACGTTTTAAAACAGCTATTGATAATTTCTTTAATAATAAAAAGGAATTTTTTGGTAAGTTGAAAGATGAACAGATCAATAATTACAATCAGAAACTCAATCTTTGTTTACAAGCAGAAGCTGTGAAAATCAGTACCGAGTGGAAACGTGCTACCGACGACCTTATCCGGCTGCAACACGAATGGAAAAAAATAGGACCGGTTCCCAAAAAATATTCCGATAAAATATGGAAACGATTCAGGGCTGCATGTGATGAATTCTTTAATAATAAATCATCATACTATTCAAACATCGATGCTAAAGAAGAGGAAAACCTTAAATTAAAGAATGAGTTGTTGGAACAACTTAAGAATTATCAGTTTGGCGAAGATAATAATGAGAACCTTAAAATTATAAAAGACTTTCAGCGCAAGTGGATGGAAATTGGTCATGTTCCTGTTAAGTTTAAAAATGACCTTCACCGTGAATTCCGCGATGCTGTAGATGCACATCTTGATAAATTAAAGATTAGTACAGTAGAAAAAAATACGATTGGTTTTAAATCGAAATTTGAGAACATTGCTCATAATCCCGGCGCAAACCAGGTTATTTTTAAAGAAAAATCATTCATCATAAATAAAATAAATGCTTTGAAGAATGATATTAAAGTTTGGGAAAACAATATTGGGTTCTTTGCTAATTCAAAAAAAGCAAATGTTCTGAAAGAAGAATTTTTAAATAAAATTGAAAAAGCAAAAATGGATATAAAAGTACTTGAGGAAAAGTTGAAGTTTTTGAGGGAAGTGAAATAAGAGGAGTAGTAAGCCGTCTGCTGTGACGGAGTTCAAGTATTAGGAAATAAAAAAGCGTGAGGGCGCTGCGGCTTTGCCGCAGCGCCCTCACGCTTTTTGTAATATCAATTACGAAATCAAATTTCAAACATTTGTTTTATCTCGGAATAGTACATTCGTCCGCTTACAAGCTTGGTTTGGGCTTTATCGTTCATGATAAAAACAAACTTGCCCTTAAAATATTTATGTATTTCCTTAACATGATCGCGGTTTATCAATATCGATTTTGAAATCCTTAAAAAATCTTTTTGAAGTTTTTGTGAGAGATGTGATAACGTTTGGTCAGTAATAAACGTTTCGTTATTCTGGTTATAAAAATTCACATACTTTTCATTAGCTATAAAATAAATGATATCTTCAATTTTTACCGGGATGATTTTATTTCCTAATTTATGCGCAATGCTTGTAACTAAAGGCGTTTTCAGGTTTATTTGTTTGATGTTTTCGTAAAGTTCATTATTGTTTCCATTACTTATTTTTTCAATTTTCTGAATAGTAAGTTGAAGTCTTTCGCTTTCTACTGGCTTTAACAAATAATCAACAGAGTAGGTGTTGAATGCTTCAAGAGCATACTGGTCGTAAGCGGTACAAAAGATCACAAAAGGTTTGTGTTCCAGGTCAGCAAGCATGGTAAAAACATTTTTCCCCGGCATTTGTATGTCGAGGAAGATAATATCGGGTTTTTCTTTTTCAATTTTTTCAAATGCTTCATCACCATTCACTGCTTCCCCGCAAACATTAAACTGGTTTTGATAATCGTTCAGAAGGCGCATCATTCGTTGTCTTGCCGGTTTCTCATCATCAATGATTAAGGTTTTCCAAGGCTTTTTCATACTCGTTAAAATTATTTTGAAAGTGTAATTACTAATTTTTTTTCAGGCTGATTGATAAATCCGATCTCGAATGGTTTTTTATAAAGCAGTTTGAATTTCTCATAAGTATTCTGCAATCCGTATCCTGAGATAAGTCCACCGGGAAATTCCGGACCGTTGTCAAAAATTTCAATAACTACTTTTTGTTCTTTTTCAAATATTCTTATTTTGATAATCCCTTTTCCGGTAATCTTTGAAATGCCATGTTTTACTGCATTTTCGGTCAACGGTTGTAAAATGAATTTCGGGATTTTAAAATCATACAAATCGTTTTGCACTTCAATATGATATTCCAATTTATCTTCAAAACGGTTTTTCTCAACTTCAAGATAAATCTCGGTCATTTCAACTTCTTCTTTAATTGTGGAATAGTGATTATCTTCTTTGTTGATGTTGTACCGGAATAATTTCGAAAGTGATAATGCCATTTTTTCAGTTCTTGCGGCATCAATATACGCCAATGATGCCAATGAGTTTAGCGCATTGTAAAGAAAATGCGGGTTAATACGTGCCTGCAAAGCATTCAGGTCGGATTTGAATTTTAATTCTTTTTGTTTTGACAGTTCCAGTTCTTTTTCCTGCAATAGTCCTGAGATTTTATTTTTTTGAAAACGCTCGTAAATGCGGTATAATGTAATTAAAAATGGTACTATTAATATTTTCCAGTCAACTATTGAAAGATAAACAATCTCAGGTGCAAAAAATAAATACATAAACTGGTAGGCAAGCCAGATACAGAAGAATGAAAAAAATAAATTTAAAATAATAACAAGCCATTTAGTTTTAATTTTATTCAAAAATGTATCGAGAGCAAGAAATAATAACCCTATAATTATAAAAAACGGAATGAAGAATACTTCAAAAATGAGCAAAACTCCTGCTTCATGGAAATCACCATAAACAAATTTTCCGATAAGTAGAAGTAATATTGTAATTGTTGGTACCTGCGCAATTAGTGTAGCTTCGATAATTCTTCTTATTATTTTTGATTTTATTTTACCTACTCTGAAATTAAAACCGTAATAATTATATATTTCCGAAAAAATAAATAAAATGCAACCTGTTAAAAATAAAACGAAAAAGAATAACCCGCTTTTATCTTCATAATAAGTGTTGGGGGCGTCAATTATAATATTTTGTACTTCATATTCACCGCCTATAGAATAAAGAGTTTTAAGCAAGTATTTGTCGTATGAAGATAAACTGTCGCTATAATTAAAAATTGAACCAGCAACATTATTATTTTTAAATTCTCCAAGCAATCCTATGATATCTCTTTTAATAATTAACGGCCTGTTTTCTGTATCAATATCTGGGTTGATATACATTTTACATGCAGTATGAAAAGGGAAGAATATATTTTTTTCAACAAATTTATAACCTCCGTCGATTTCTTTAAATACATTTTTAATTAAACTTGAATCATAATCTCTTTTTATAGAATCAAATTTTAGTATTAGTGAAGGTTGATGATCAACAATTTTAACTTTTATGGTTTCTAATAAACTATTGAGTTCTGTAGCAAAATCAGTTATAACTTTAACATCTTCTTTGCTTGGATGACCTTCAATTTTAATTCTCAGATCATTTTTCATTAAATTCAAATCGTATGTATAAGGCTTGAATGAAACCGTTTTTCTAATGAATTCGTTGTTGTAGTTGTCAATTACTTTATATGTTTGAGAGGGGACAACCCGTAAAGTTCTATCAGGGTTTTGAACAACAATATTTTCAATATAAAATTTTTGCCCAACATCTAATTTTTGTAAATGTTTTAATATGTTTTGAGAAAATATGGAATCTTTTGACTCAACCTCATATAAATCGCCATGCTCATTAAAAGTAATTGTAAAAGAAACAATTTTAAAATTTGAAAATTTATTTTTTACTACAAATTTTTTAGATTTTATTAAAGAATTTATTTCAATAGCTCCATCCCATTTATTCTCATCTATATCTAAATATACTTTTGGTTCGGGAATTGGAAATATTTGTAGAGGAAAGCATACTTTTTCATTAATGCATAAAGTGCTATTACCTATTTTATTTGGTGTAATGTTAAACCATCCATTTTTTATAGGTTCAATTTTTCCATAATCGTATCCGAAAAAGTACATTTCTTTTGGGTCGTCAGCTTCGATTTTTATTGTTGACGTTATGGAATAATATAAATTACCGCCCAATATACTTACTTTATACCCTTTCCAATGGTATGATGTCCAAATTGTATCATTACTTGAAGCAAACGATAATTGTGTATTTATTAAGATGTAAAGGAATATTATATTAAAGATTTTAGATTTCATTGTTTTTAGATTTGATATTATTTAAATTTCAAGAAACAACAGTATTAATGCTAAATATGTATTTTCCTTAAAAGTTGAATTATTATTTATTATAGCCATCTGAATTTGATTTCGTATCTGGCTTTTGAATTACTTGTAAATTGAAACTAACTTTTTTATTAATCAAAAGAGTAGTAGAGCCTGTTTTTTTTGGTGTAATATAAAACCAACCGTTTTTTATAGGTTCAACAACACCATCTTCATATCCGAAAAAGTACATTTCTTTTGGGTCGTCAGCTTCAATTTTAATAATTGTTTTTATATTGTAATACAAGTTACCACCCATTACGCTAACTTTATAACCATCCGAATGATAAGATGTCCATGTAGTATCGTTATTTGATGCATTTGTTTTTATCAATAGTTCGTTAATTTTTTTATACGTTTTAACAAGCAATTTTACCAAGCCATATAGCATCTCGATAAACCCTCCTTATTTTTTTGCAACTCAAATCAATTTCTAAGTTTGCAAAAATTCTATCCAC
>Ga0209099_1000369_pt1 | contig 54252 bp, 50 predicted proteins | sample AD_JPNHW2_MetaG_FD_184430 | JGI IMG/M metagenome (GOLD analysis project Ga0209099, IMG submission 184430) | Active sludge microbial communities of municipal wastewater-treating anaerobic digesters from Japan - AD_JPNHW2_MetaG (SPAdes) (version 2) | ecosystem: Engineered > Bioreactor > Anaerobic...
GAAATTTTTTAGTTTTGTTGCGATGGGACCCCGGGCGCTCGCCGCCTCGTCGGGGCTCGCCCCGGGGAGCAAGCCTGTGCACGGGAAGCAACAGAAAATATTTTTTTTTATATACGGGGGTCAAGGGGGCTTGCCCCCTTGGGCTGCCTCCCCCTTTGGGGGAGAGAGGGGGTCACCCTCTCAAATACGTTTTGATGACGTGGAAATGATTTCTACAGAGCAAAAAAAAGAAAAACAGACCCCTCATGCTTTTTTTAAGAGGTCGGGACGGTATTTTGTCAATGCATCCAGTGCCCGCATCTTGTGGACATGAGCCGGGTACCAGACGGTAAAGACGATTGCGATTATCATGAAAACCCATTTCAGGTTGTCCAGGAAAAGCAGACCCGGGGAAGTATTTACCAGAAGGAAAGCCTCAATCGCAAGACCCATGGTGAAAGCGAGAGCCCATACTGCGGTAATGATATAATTGACTCTCATGAACTGGGGGCTTTTGGCACGCTCTGGTTCCACTCCTTCCCGCGAATACTGGAGTGTGAAGGGGAACCGGAAGAGGATGGTGGCCCAGCAGACAATCGTAAGGAGCAGCATCGACAGGATTGCGAGGTAATTTGCAAGATAATACTGCCCAAGGCCGATGATCAGGATGAAGAACAGGATAAAGAATGCCAGCGATACGATGGTAAGGATATATCCTTTAATCAACTGATGGTAACTCGTGAGGAGTGTAAGAACAATAGCGATCACAAATGCCAGGATCAGGCTGAGCCCGGGATTCCCAAGGGGAGCTCCGGCAACAAGTGCAAAGGCAATCCATGGCACGAAAGCGGCAAACAGTGATAAAATGTTCATGGTTTTCCTCATCTTGTTGGCTACTTGCAGGGATAACTTTTTTTAAAAATACGGCTCTGTAGAAAACCTGATAGAAATTTTTTAGTTTTGTTGCGATGGGACCCCGGGCGCTCGCCGCCTCGTCGGGGCTCGCCCCGGGGAGCAAGCCTGTGCACGGGAAGCAACAGAAAATATTTTTTCAATATACGGGGGTCAAGGGGGCTTGCCCCCTTGAATTGCCTCCCCCTCTTGGGGAGAGAGGGGGTCACCCTCTCAAATACGATTTGATGAAGTGGAAATGATTTCTACAGAGCACAACTTTTAAAATATGCAAACCCCCTCTTGCGCCACCAGTCCCCCAAGGGGGACGGGGCGCCAGTCGTGATGCAGTTGTATTACCTGTACCTGAGTCCGGGAAACTATTATCGCTCGTTTGTGCAGGTAATACAACACTATCGCTAACCGGGGGATGCTACAATCGTGCCGGGGCGAAGGCAAGAATTGCCGCAACCCCCGGGAGCGTTCGTATAATCACCTGTGGGATTTTACTGAGTTTTTTTGGGGGGGGGGAAACGGTAATTCCGGCTCCCTTAAACCCCCAACAAGACTACTGTGTCACTCTTTTGAATACCTCAAAACAAACTGCGGCGATAAAAAAATCCCGTTTGGATCTACTTCCCCAAGCCCTGATAATACCGGCAATCCTTCCGGATCACGCACTCCCCGCACAACGGTTTCTTTGCCGTGCAGCATGCCCGCCCGTGCGCGATGAAAACATCAGTGAGATCGCCCCACTCTTTTTCGGGAAATATGGCCATAAGATCGCGCTCGATTACAGCGACATCATCGGTATCCGAGAACCCGATCCTTTGAGCAAGCCTGCGCACATGAGTGTCCACCGCGATCCCGTGATTTTTTCCAAAGCCGTGATACAACACGATATTTGCAGTCTTTCTCCCCACTCCGGGGATTGAAAGCAGTTTGTCCATCGTATCCGGCACATTCCCGCCGAAATCGGAAAGCAGGGTTTGTGCCGCCGCCACAATGTTACGGGCTTTTGCATGGTAGAACCCGAGCCGGTGGATTATAGGCTCGACATCGAGAACATCCGCCCGGCTCAGGGCTTCCGGCGTCGGGTATGCCGCAAACAACGGCCCTTTTACCAATAAAACTGCCTTGTCCGTTGTCTGTGCGGAAAGGATAGTGAGGATAAGCACCTCAAATGGTGTGCCCCGGCAAACGGTTGTCGGTGACTCACGGGCATGCGGGTATTGACGGGCAAGAAGAGAATAGATCCGTGCCGCATCCTTTTTTTTCATAAATGTATGGGGTAGGGCGGATTCGAACCGCCGTCAAAGCGTCCCAAACGCTCTAGGATGGACCAGGCTACCCTACTACCCCACGCCTTACAATATTGTTTGTGGCCGCTAAAAATACCTGCCGTTTGTTTTGTCCAAAAAATGTCTTAAAAAAATGTTAGAGCGGGAGGACTTTTTCTTTAGTCCTGCTGACGACAGAATATTTACATTTGCCAAAAAGAAGCGCATCGGACAGGTTTTCCGGGGTCCTGCCATCCAGCACCACGAGCGGGATATTGCTGCGCTCCACAACACGGGCCGCTATAATATCAAGGACATTGTGCGATCCCGCGCCAAGCCCTCCCTTACCGACAATTTCCAGGAGTTTTTCCGGTGTAAGCGTGTCGTAACGTTTTGTACCGGGATTCTTTTTTGGGTCCTCGTCGTAGATACCATCTACAGAGGTTACGTTGACAAAGACATCGGCGTGCATCCGTTCGGCAAGGACTGCTGCGACGGCGTCAGTTGTCTGGCCCGGGGTGATGCCTCCCATGACCACGATCTTGTCTGATTCGGCAAATTTCTTTGCCTCAGAATGGCTTTCGGCAACTTTCGGGTACGCGGCATCGCCAAGAGCCGCAATCAAAAGCGTCGCGTTGAGCCGGGTCACAAGAATGCCAATCTCGTCAGAAGTGCCTTCGTCAACCCCGAGTTTCCGCGCAACCTCAATATAGTCCCGGGCTGCCCCTCCGCCGCCCACCACGACAAAAAGCCGGTGGTTTTCGGCGATCTTTTTTAAAACGACAAGATACTCCCCAATCCGGTTTTTATCAAGTTCCGGGATCAGGATCGAACCGCCAAGCGAGATTACGACCTTCTTCATTGCACTAGTTTTTGTACAGGTTGCTCATATAGAGTTCTTCTAAGGAGGAACAAACATGCTGTGCTGCCCGGTCTGCAAGAGCAGGGATATTTTCCCGGTTGCCGGGGGTTACATCGGGCAGGTGTATCTCTGCAAGAGTTGCAGGTACCGTGGATCATTTGTCCTTATCGTGGACGATGAAGATATCAAAGATGAAAAGAAAAACCCGCCGGGGAAATAACAGGATCAAAAAAATCCGGAAGGGGTTTTGTATATGCACGAAGCGCGCCAGTACACAAAAAAAGAGAATAACACGGTGCAGTGCTCGCTCTGCAACCACCGCTGCACGATAGCGGAGGGCAAACACGGGATCTGCGGGGTGCGGCACAACGAGAATGGGACCCTGTATGCCACGACATATGGCCTTGTGAGTGCCGAAGCGGTCGATCCTATCGAGAAAAAACCACTGTTCCACTACCTGCCCGGTACCCTGTCGTATTCGCTTGGCGGGATCGGGTGTAACTTCCGGTGCGAGCACTGCCAGAACTGGCATATTTCTCAGGCAGATTTAACAACCGCACGGCTCGTCCCGATTTCCCCAAAAGAGGGAGTCGCCCGTGCGATAGCCAGCGGAAGTGCAAGCATCTCGTGGACATACAACGAACCGACCATCTGGCATGAGTACCCACTTGACATGGGCACACTTGCCCGTAAACAGGGTCTTGGTACTTGCTATATCACAAACGGTTACATCACGGAAGAAGCCCTGCGGGAACTTTCACCGATGCTTGCAGCATTCCGGGTGGATATCAAATCATTTTCCGACGATTTTTACCGAAAGATCTGCAAGGGGCGCCTCCAGCCGGTGCTGGACTCGGCAGTACTTGCCCGCGAGCTTGGCATGCACATTGAGACGGTGACCCTTGTCATACCCGGCCTGAATGACAGCATGGAGGAACTTGAAAACCTAATCAAATGGGTGATTGAACACCTGGGCCCCGGGACACCCATGCATTTTACCGCATTCCACCCGGATTACAAGATGACAGACCGGGGGAGGACACCGGTTGCGCTGCTTGAAAAGATCTATACCCGGGCAAAAGAACTCGGGCTTCGGTTCCCGTATTGCGGAAATGTCGGTTTTAGCAAGTACGAGAACACCTACTGCCCGCACTGTGGCGCACTGCTTATCGAGCGAATGGGATTTTCAAGCCGGATTACCGGCCTCGATAACTGCCAGTGTTCCAGCTGCGGAGAGAAGATCGAGATCGTGCGCCATGTCACCTGAACCAGACCCGGATGAGACCCGGTTTATTGCAGACCGGATGCTTGGGACACTCACCCGGTATCTCCGGTTTATGGGCTACGATACGATCAGCGCAAACGGGTTTGTGGGCGGGAATCCCACCGAAGATACCCGGCTTCTTGTTCTTGCGCACGATGAGCACCGGATCCTGTTGACCCGTGACCATGAACTTGCCAGGCGAGGAAACGATATTGCGGTGCTTGTTACAGATGGGGATGTCCTTTCCCAGGTACAGCAGCTTATTGACCGGGGGCTCATCAGACGACGCCTCCCGATGAGCCGGTGTTCGCTCTGCAACATGGTGCTGCGAAAGGCCGGGGAAGAAGAAATCAAATCGGCCGGTTACGCGCCCCGCAATAAGGAGGGCTATATTTTCCTGTGGTGCGAGCACTGCAGGAAACTGTACTGGAACGGTTCTCACGGGCAGCGTCTTTTAGAAAGAATACAATCCGGTCTTGAATACTAAAGCAGGATCCGTTTTTTTGGTATTTCTCATCGGAATCTGGTATAACCCAATCCTTTGCATCTGATGACTCTCTCTTAATGGCAGACAATCACCAACGGGGGTTCTCCTTTTTTTCGCGTGTATCGGAAAAATCTCTTGTGCAAACATTCCTGCTGGCGCAAAAGTACGGTATTGTAAACCAGCCGGTTAAATATATACCGGCGTTTGTGTAACATTTACCAACCTATATAGCGCAAATATATTACTATAAGTAAAGAAAAATATACATTTGTTAAAAAGGAGAAAACATGAAAATACAATCCTGTCTTGTTAGTTTCATCCTGGTACTCCTGATGGTATCCACGGCTTTTGCAGCGGATACAACAAGCAGTAGTTCCAGCAGCTCAGGCAGCAGTTCTTCAAGTACAACAAATGTCGACAATGCTGCCCTTGTATATGTCTCAAATGTGACCATGGATCCGGAAGTATTCTTCCCGGGGGATATCGGAACAATCACCGTAACCCTGACAAATGGCGGTACTTCGGCCATAGGTGTATCTCATCCGGATATCCTGAGCACCATGCTCAATGTCAACAATGACGATACATGGGACACGACGAGTTACATCGGGGCCGGATCGAGCCTCAAGTACTCGCTTATCGTTACTGCAAAACAGACAGAAGGTACCTATTATGCACTTTTTACCATCGGGACAACCAGCGGAAACTCCATTCATTACCCGATAAAATTCAAGATTGACGCAAGCCCGGTCATTGCAGCCGTTACGGACAAACCCACTTCCTTCTCACCGGAGGCAGAACAGAATGTAACACTGACTGTCATGAACTGCCGGGACGGCCCAATAGATAATGTCGTGATTACCCCGACGGGTGAAGGAATAGATGCATTCCCGGCCACAAAACTCGTATCCTCGATTGCTGCATCCAGTTCACAGGATGTCACATTCGGGATTACGCCCCACCAGGCATCGAACCTCACGTTCCATATCAGGTATGACAACGGGGATAACTTACACACGACAGAAGTGGTCCTGCCGATATCGGTCGGGCAGGACAAAACCGCAGCAAACCCGGTGGTCAATAATGTCGTACTCACCACATCCGGGAACACTTATGAAATTACCGGCGATGTCACAAACGCCGGGGTTTCGGATGCAAAAGGCGTGATCGTGACCGTTGGATCGCCGGCAAAAGGCACCGGGACGTATCCTGAATACGCAATCGGGAGCATCGCTTCTGACGATTCCGGAAGTTTCGATGTAACATTTACCACAAACGACCTGTCATCAGTCCCGCTGGTTGTCAGCTGGAAGGATGATGAAGGAAATGATTACTCTGTCACAAAAACACTCAATCTTGCCAGTTCCGCTCCGGGAACTGGCAGTTCGGTGACCAGTAGCAGTAATTCCAAATCATCGTCAGGCAGTTCTAGTTACTCAATGGGCGGTCCCGGCGGAATGTATGGCGGCCCCGGGGGTATGGGAGGCAGCCGCAGTAGCACGACATCGCTTCTCACCGGCAGCAGAGGTAGCGGTATCAGCTCGTTCTACCCGCTGATTTTCGGTGCGATCATTGTTATTGCCGGTATCGTCCTGTGGAAAAAGAGGAAGTGGATCTCTCTTAAGCTGAAAAAAGAACAGTGAGGGTTCGGATATGACCGATACCCCGATTATCCAGCTCGTTGACGCGACAAAGACATATCACCTTGAGAGCGGAGATTTTACCGCTCTCAATCATGTCTCACTCGACATCATGGAAAACGATTTCGTCGCAATTATGGGACCGTCCGGTTCCGGCAAATCGACCATGATGAACCAGCTGGGAATTCTCGATGTTCCAACGTCCGGAAAACTGTATATCGAAGGACGCGATGTGGCCCGTATGTCAAACCTTGAGCGGACGCATATGCGCAGGGATACTATCGGGTATATCTTCCAGAAATTTTACCTCATCCCCCTTCTCTCGGCATACGAGAACGTGGAATACCCGCTTATCCTGAAATACAAAAAACGGGACACAACCGGCAGGGCCTATGAACTTCTCGAACAGGTGGGAATTGACCGGGACATGAGCGCCCACCGGCCGCCCCAGCTGTCAGGAGGACAGCAGCAGAGGGTGGCGATAGCCCGGGCACTCGTTAACGATCCGAAGATCATCCTCTGCGATGAACCAACCGGCAACCTTGACCGGAAAACCGGTCTCCAGATCATGGATATTCTCTGCGACCTGCACAGCAAAGGAAAAACGGTTATCATCGTGACCCATGATCCGAAGATCGCTGAATACGCACAACGAATCATACGCCTTGAAGACGGGAGGATTGCAGAATCATGATCAAAGGAGATATTTTCTTCAGCCTCTCGGTCAGGAGCGTCCGGCTGAATTTCACGCGGTCGATGCTTGCAGCTGTCGGTATTGTGATCGGTGTTGTGGCTATCGCATCCATGGGAATGCTCGGCACCAACATGCAGCTGGAAGTAAAGGACCAGCTTGCATCCAGTGCCAACACAATCGTAATCTCATCGGACGCTGTCAGGATGGGGCCTCCGGGCACCACCCCGTCTTCATCTGCGTCTACGACAATATCCAAAACCCAGCTGAACAAGATCAAAACTGTTGTAGGATCAAGTGGCACGATAATCCCGATTTATTCAACGTCAAGCCAGTTTACCCTGTCATCGGTACCCGGCAGGGCACAGATCTATGGTATCGATCCCGATGACATCACCAAATTCCTTACCCTTAACGAGACCTACGGCTCGACCAATATCGAAGGGGTTAACGATGCCCTTGTCGGGGCTAACATTGCCGAACAATTTGACCTGAAGATCGGGAGCCGGATTAAAATCGGGTCGTACACTTCCACATCCCGCCCGGAAGTCCGCGTTGTCGGGGTGCTCAAAGCGAGAGGGACAACCGCAGATGGTGTCTCTGCGGATAATGCAATTATCGTCAACGACAAGTGGTTCACGAACGAGTACGGCGGGAAGGACAAGTATAATCAGGTCAATGTGATCGTAAACGATATTGACAACATTACAGCGGTTGAAGAGCAGCTCGACGCAAAACTCAATACCGACGAGAAAACACCGGCAGTCCGTATCAGGGATGCAACTTCACAGCTTGAAACCGCCACATCAACGTTGAGCACGGTTACCACCTTCATCATGGCAATCGGAGGAATATCTCTCCTTGTCGCTGCCGTGAGCATCTTCAACGTCATGATGATGTCAGTGAACGAGCGGGTACAGGAAATCGGCATTCTGCTTTCCATCGGTACAGAACGCGGGGAGGTCCGCCGGATGTTTTTGTATGAGGCATTTATTCTCGGGCTTCTTGGAGCGGCCATCGGAGGGATTTGCAGCCTTGCTATCGGTTATTCGGTCGTGGACGCGATGATCGGGACAACCGCGTTCTTCTTCCAGTTCGACAGTATCATCTACGTACCGGCAGCGATGTTTGTCGGGATCGTAGTCTGTGTCCTGTCAGGACTGTATCCGGCATGGCGGGCGTCAAACATGGACCCCATTGATGCACTGAGAAGTGAATAGTACACCCTGTGAAGTGTAACCCCCCCAGAATATACGAGGTTCCCAGGGAATCCTCTTTTTATTTTCGTGGAGTCTCAAACAGAAATTATGATGAATTTACCCCATAATTAGTATCTGGAAAAAATATGTGTTAAACAGGTAATTTCCTGGGAAAACCTGAAACTTTTTTTATAAAAAAAATTGCTCTGAATAAATGGACAGGCACTGTTCCGGTTCATGCCCCATCCTTTAAAAAATCTCAAAAGATACATGAGGGCTCGTGAACCTCAAAACCTTTCGTGGGGCACGGCGGGACTGGGAACGCTAACCGGATCTTAAACAAAATGAACAGAGAATAAAGGGAGAGCAATTCATTCACATCCTGTGGCATTAATCTCCTTGCCAAGGCGCGACCCGATGAGGAGTTGTGCCGACCCCAAAGGGGTGGGATTCATCGTTATCAGATGATAAGTTGTACGATCGTTTTTATAAAAATTTTGAACCGAAAACCAGATTTGTGAAAAACAGTTTCATGAATCTCATCATAGAATCCCGACAGGTACTCCATTTATTCCAAATCCCAAACGAATCCCTGGTCGTAACAATATTTTCAACCACGAAGTTCAATCAATCACAACTGAGTATCATATTTTCACCAGATCAATGATGAGAATATAAAAACCTTGATGCAGATGGGAATTCATGGTAGATTACCGGCAGGGTAATCGCCAGCGGGGGGTGAAGTAAAAAATTCTCCGGAATGTATACATCCAAAACAACGGACAATCCCTATTCCAGGACATAAGAAAGGGCAAGTGTTTATCAGTGCTGACCCAGCAAAAACAAAAAAATCCCGTCTCACCTTACATCTGCACTACAGGTAAACCTCACAACAGGGAATGACAACCTTTTCCGGACCAGGAGACACATTTGAGAGCACACGACCAGGAACTGGCACAAAATCACGATACCAGGACAGGTCTCAACCGCACAATACGGTATTTTCCCGGGGGTCTCTCCGATACGCTCCCGGGAATCCGATGTGTTAAGAAATAACCGGATTCCGGTTATTGACCCGGCGGTGGAAAAACCTGTAGTACCCGCCGGTTAACTAAAAAAACACCGGGAGTATATATCCCGGTTTTACCCTCTCCTTTTCACATTTACCAAAAATAAAAAAATACCCGGATATCCTGATGGAGAAAATATTCGTGGAAAATATTTATCAAATCGTCTTTTGGATATTTTTCACCATCCGGTTCAAATAATCATTTCCGGATTTTAAGATATCACTCTCCCGATGCTGCGAATATAAAACCCCCGGCAGTAACGGGGATAAGGTATGTTCTCCATGAGAAAGGAGATCATGAAAAAGACCCCGGATACCTGATAAAACAAGAAGCATCCGGACATCTCAAGGTGATTTATTCATGAAAAAAAGCAGCATAGTCATGGTGATTGCATCAGCGATCCTCATCGCGGGAATTCTGGTTGCAGGCTGTACAAGTACCACCAGTACTTCTCCGCAGTCCACCGGCACCACGGTATCTCCTGCCGCGTCCCCGGTGAAAACACAGCAGGAGAACGTGCAGTCAGGCAGCACAGCAGCAACAGACCGACAGCCGGGAGTACAGGTAAACAGCACGGCACCATCCGGTACCCCTCCGGGCGGGCAGATGAATAAGAACGCTCCTTCTGGAACACCACCTGAGGGAATGCTGAATGGCACTGCCCCCTCCGGCACTCCACCGGGCGGTGCACCACCATCCGGAACACAGCCGTCGGGCACTCCTCCCGAACCCAAATAGAGCGAATGTAAAGTCCAGAGAACGGCAGGCACCAGTGAATATTTATTTTTCCTGCCTGCCGGTCACTTTGTCAGGTCAAGACGATGAAGGTCTGACAGCACTTCTGCAACTGAAGCATACCTGTCCTGCGGACGTTTCATCAGGCATTTTTTTATGATCGCATTGATGGCATCTGCTTTTTTACCGGCCTTTAACGCCGGTGCCGGTTCATCGTGGAGGATCGCGTTGGTGACCTCCCCCATCCCGTCCCCGGAAAATGGCACATGGCCGGACAGCATCTCATAGAAGAGAACCCCGATCTGGAAAATGTCCGTCCACGGGCCCGGCGCACCGTACAGGTTGGGGGCAAGCTGTTCCGGTGCTGCATATTCAAGCGAGAAACCAATAAGGCCGGACTTTTTTGTGCCCTGTGCCTTTGAGAGCCCCCAGTCGGTGATCTTCGGCGTCCCGTCAGGTGCAAGCATGATGTTACCGGGCTTAATATCCCGGTGGACGATCCCCTGTTCATGGGCATACCGGAGTCCCTCTGCAACACCGGTTATAATTTCCACTGCCTTTGCCTCATCAAACGGGAAATGCTCTCCTTCAAGAGATGACTCAACATATTCCATTTCGATATACGGCTGCGGGAAAATGTTTGCCGCATAGATCTCGACAATATTTTTGTGGTGGAGACCTTCCCACACATTGAGCTCTTTTGTGAACTGGGACCCGGTCGCTTCATCGAACCGGATTGGGACTTTCACCGCAACCCTGCGGTTGTTCTTCTCATCCCATGCCCGGAATACACGGCAGACCCCGCCTTCTGCGACATATTCTGCACCGGAATATTTTTTCTCAAGAGCTGCCGGCAACCGGACGGTATACATGTGTTCATCAGTCCCTTGTGGCAGGCCGGTACCAGCAGGTTTTTTCACAAGGGTTGCATGGCGGGATTCTGGCGGCAGGTCTACGGACGGGATACTGACCGGTGTCTGCCTTTTGCGGAACCGCTCAAACAGGATGCCGCAGATTGCGGAGATTATCAGGGCAATCGGGATCAGCCACCAGAAACGGGCGAAAAAGTCGCCGAGCGGACCGGGGGGTTGTTGTCCCTGGGGGATTGTTCCCGGCTGGCTGCCTTCAGATTGTCCGGGAACATAGCCGGTATTTACAAAATCCTGCGGCATATTGGGGATAAGGTCTGACAAGTATCCCTGCGACCTGATGATATTACCAAACCGGGCTGAATCAATCGGCACAGCAGACTTGATGATCGTGTAAGCCGCCGGGGGACTCACAAGCTGTGCTGAATCGGTAACCCCGGACATAACGGGGATGTCTTCCTGCGAAGAGAGGGGAGTATAGGGATTGTCCCCGACTCCATCACCGTTATTGTCGGTTGGCATGGCACCGACCCAGTAATTTCCAAGAGAGTGGGAAAATTTTTCGCCGTTAAACTGGTAATCCTGCCGTGAGGAGATAAATGTGTTCTGCGCAGACCTGCTGATGATATTGACCGGATTATTGAAGAGATTGAGGAAAAACGTATTTGAACGGGAATGCTGGTCGATATCGATACCAACGGAATTCCCGGACAGGACATTATCCGTAAAAATATTGTTGGAGGCCGATTTCAGGGCTAATCCGGTCTCATGCCCGCTGATCATCGAGGAACTGACCCGGTTGTTGCTGGACTGCACCAGAAGTCCGCAGGAGGCATTCCCTTCAATGACGACACCGTTAACGGTAATCCCGTCAGCGGAAAGTGTTATCCCGGCGGCACCGGATGTGTCAGAAATAATTCTTGGAGGGTTTGCGGAATCAAGACCGCCAAACACCATAGTCCGTTCGATAACAATGTTCCCGTAATAGGTCCCCGAAGGAAGGAATATGCTGTCACCGCTGCCGGCAGAATTAATTATATCCTGTATGGTGCCGGAAGCGCCCGTCGTATCGTACGTGATAACTTTTGCAGATACCGGCGCAACAGCAAGCAGGAAAACAAGGAGTGCAGTAAAAAGAACTGCGGTTTTTTCTGCCCCGGACATCTTTTACCTCCAGACCTGATCTTTAATCTATCGGGTTCGAACCCCTGAAGATGACAATAAAGTTACGAGCCTGAAATAAACAGGAACCGCGCCGCACTGTCCCCTAAGGCGAGATCGATTGTGTCGCCATTTTTGAGCACGGTTTTGTGCATGGGCGCGATGAGTTCTGAATTTACATACGTGCCCCCGGAACTGCCACGATCCTCAATCTGCCAGCCGGCAGAAGACCGGGTAATAACCGCATGGGGTTTTGTAATCCGGGTCACCATCGCATAATTATCAGGAAGCACGATATCCGCCTCGTTTGTCCGTGAGGGAAAATCGGGGTCGTTCCTGCCAAGGGTGATGTGGTCTTTTTTCAGGAGGAATGTATGACCTGCCCACGATCCCTCCATGAGATGAAGGGCCGGGAAATTTGTGCCGGACTCTTTTATGATTGCAGCCCGGATGGATTCCAGTTTGTCCTGCATTCCGCCAAAACCCATCGGGATATTGATCCGTGAAAAGACCCCGAGGTTTTTGATTAGCATCTCAAGGCTGCCTTCAGCAAGGGAGAACTTCCAGACCGGGTGGATGCCCTTTACGGTTTCCCGACCAAACCCGGCCTCCTTTTTGACAAGGCCGATGCGGACAAGCTGGTCGATGTGTTTTTTGGTGTTTGCGTAGCTTGTGTCAATCCGGGAAGCGATCTCTGTTATCTCCTTTGGTTCACGTTCGATGACCTTGAGGATCCTGAGCCGCACCGGATTTGACAGCACTTCAAGATATTCTGATAACTCCTCAAGGAATTCCGGATCCGACGAAACACACACCGTTTTTTTGTCAGCCATTGTTTCCTGATCCCCCGGTTGACAGGCACACCGGATGTTCATGTAAGCTTTACCATACTATCATTTGTTGTGATAAAATAGGTTGGTATTTTTCCTGACAGAAACGATCTGCCGGGACTGGCGGGAGGCTATAAATGAACGGTCTGCCGAAACGGTTCTTCCTGCCCGGGCAGCAGGAACAGGCAATATCAGGATGCAGGGGTCTGGTACCTGTGTTCAGCCACGCTCTCGTACTGCTGCGGGATTGTCGTCAACTATCTCGCGAACAAATACATCACATTCCATGACCCAAGCCCACGGACGGCGGCACAGTTTGCAACATTTACAGCGATATCCATTTCCTGCCTCGTAGTCAACCTCGGCGTCGCCTGGCTCGCGGTAACCTTCCTCTCCTTTACCCCACTAGCGGCAAAGATCGTCGCCACCTGCTGTGCGTTTCTCTGGAGTTATCACGGTTAGAGCAGGTTCATGTTCAGGGAGGGGGAATAGTCGGGCTGAATCTTCACTTGCCCCGCCGTGCCCGGTGAGGGGCCCTAAGGCGGGGAGCCATCGCTCGGTTATATAATACTGATAAATGTTGCAAAATTTTTAAAGAACCTCAAAGGAAATATCACTATACTTTGTATTTTTGTATTGACATCGGAAAAAACGTTAATTTTAAAATTTTAATATTCATTTTCATACACAAAGAGATTGGGTCCTAATCGTATAATCTCACCATTGTTTGCTAAAGTCCTCATAATTTTTTCATAAGCTTTGATATCTTTGAAGATTTTATTCGCTACATGTTCCTTGATCCATTCACTCATATCCTTATAGCTCATGGGTGTGGTTGGATTATCTTTGAAACGTTGTAAAATGACATCCGTTTGAGTTATCATTTTTTTCTTATTTTTTTTGTTTTTATCATGAGTGTCAAGTTTTTTTATGCTTGCCTGTTCCATTTCGGTTTCTTTTTTCAACCGATTAAGAGCAATTTGGCAATAGTGAGGATCAATATCGATACCAATCCCTTTTCTGTTATAGAGATAGGACGCAACAAGAGTTGTTCCACTTCCAAGGAACGGATCGAGAATGGTATCTCCAACGAAACTAAAAAGTTGAATGCATCTTCGAGGTAATGCAACGGGAAATGGTGCAGGGTGCCCGATTTTTCTTTTACTTTCACCACTAAAGGACCAAAGTCCATTAGTCCAATCCAAGAAATCCTGCCTTTCTATATCTGATTCTTTTGATCCGCTAGTTTTCTTCCATCTTTTTTTGTAGAAAACCACAATCAATTCGACGGGGCTGATAACATAGGGTGCAGATGCACTTTTCCATGAACCCCATGCAGTTCTCCGAGAAATATTCCCTTCGTTCCAAACGATTGTTGTATGATACTTAAATCCGACATCTTTCGCAATTTGTGTTAAATCGGCACCAACACTTTGTTGTCCACCTCTATTTTTATCAAGAGGAATATTCAGACAAAATCTACCATCATCTTTGAGCAAATTATAACATACTTTCATCCAATTTTTACTAAATTTCTTGTATTCTGGATAACTTATAGTATCATCATGTGAATTGTAGTCTATATCGATGTTATATGGCGGTGAAGTTACGATAAGATCAATTGAATTCCGAGGGATTTGTTTTGTTTGGAATATACTATCATTGATGATAAGAACCCGATCTCCTCGAAAATAAATATTATCTTCACTCACAATTTGTCCTCTTTATGATATTCAATAAAATGTATGATTTAAATATCGATATGGGCACCGTGAAAGTATTTTAATTGCAAATTTTTCTTTTTGGTGCAGCTGCTTTCATGGGTACAACTGCTTTAACTGGTTTGGCCACCTGCTTTTGGTCAATTCCGGCCATGCGTTTAATATCTATAACCATATTTCCAAAGGGTTTAACGCATCCACCAGTTTTTGTGTTTGGATTTTGAGTATAACAATAGACATTTTCACTTTCTAGAAGTATTCTGTTTTTATTGGGCTTTTCAATCGAACCCATCTCTAGACTTTTGTCTTTGGTCACAAAAAATAATTTAATATTGGGGTATATTTTCCGATATAGGTAGAAGTGAAATAATGATTGTGCCAATCTCTCTCGCAGGGAAGTCTTACAACTTATTAGCATAAGAGGTGTTTTTCGTCTGACGTGATATACCACGATATCAGTATCACCAATAATATCGCCATATGGGGTTGTGATTTGCATACAGGAAAAAGTATGAGGTCTAGTAGAGCCAGGCAAATATGCCCTTGATCGTGGGCGTAACAAATTTATTTTTGGATTAGATCCAATTTCAGCATCAAGATACTCAAATACCTCTTTTTCAAACTTATAACCGCCTTTTGAACGCTTACGTTGTGCATCAGAGTTTTTGTCTCCTTTTTTTTGTTTTTTTATCATACCTACTTCAATAGGAAAAATAAAGTATAAGTGAATATTGAAATTATATCCCGTTCATAAAAATTTCAGTTTGACAAATATAATTGATGTATCGCCGCTGAGGTTCAGCCATGCATTATTATTGATTTCATAGGATGCGGATTGATTCAAGACTGTCAAATCATTCCGTTTTTTGTGAGTTAAGACGGATTCAATGTGGGGGTACTCATTTTTTGAGGAGGAAGGATTCATTATTTTTGAGTGGGAGCGGGAAGGTTGGAATGCCCGAATTCTAGGACCAATGCCCCCAAAGCGTTTCGGTTGGAGAAATAACCAGAGGCTGGTATTAAAAATCACATCATTTTTGTCCATTCAGGTAAATCGCCAATAGTGCTTTTTTCAATGTAAGCCATTGGATACGCTATGAACAATTTTATGTCATTGAAATCTCGTGGCTCTTTGATTTCGATTTTAATCCATGTTTGGCAGATCCCATCCCCAAAGTATAATGGGGGTGGGGGTATATCCCCTCCTGAAAAATTATTGAATGGTGACAGGGGGCTACCTCCCCTCCCTCTTTTCCCATACAAGGAATACATTCTCCGACAGGAACATACGCCAAAAAGTCAGAATTAAACACATGAGTGGGAGGGGGGTCACCCCCTCCCTGCCCGCCACATGGGGAGGGGGGTACCCCCCTCCTCAGCAGACAAAGGGGGTGGGGGTATACCCCCTCCTGAAAAATTATTGAATGGTGACAGGGGGCTACCCCCCCTCCCACTTTTGCCGTACAAGGGACACATTCTCCGACGTGAACATATTCCAAAAAGTCAGAGCAAAACACATGAAGCGGAGGGGGGGTGACCCCCTCTTTGCCCGGCACATGGGGGGGAGGGTACCCCCCTCTTTCGATACCTTAGGGGGAGGGGGTATACCCCCTCTTGGAAAATTGTTGGATGGGAGCAGGGGGCTACCCCCCCTCCCCCCATTTGCGGAACAGGAATTTTATTCCGTACTTTATTCCGCACTCTTCTTCTCGTCCCGCACAACGTACGAGAGCACAACAGCGATCACAGAGATAAAGAGCCCGACAAGGATCGTGAAGCGGAACCCGGAGAGGAAAACCGCCGGTTCGAGATCAGTAAATGCCACAACACCACCGGCCGCAGTTGCAAACGTGAATATGGCGGCATAGACAGCCGTCCCGAGAACCCCGCCGAAGTAGACGGTGGTAATCATCAGCGACGACCCGGTCCCCTCCTCGCCCTTCGGGGCATTTTCAATAATCCTGCTTGCACCCGGCCCGCCCGCAATACCAAAGACAAGCCCCATCAGGACAAGACCGAGAATGAGCGGGAGAATCCCACTCTCCGGGACCATGACCGCAAAGATACCGTTAAAGACAAGGACAACGATACAGGCGGCAACCATGAACCACCGGCGGCCGTACCGGTCGGACCATTTCCCAAACGGGATGCACACTAAACCGGTAAGCGCCGGGGGGATCAGGAGAAACAGGCCGCTTACCGCAAGATCAAAGTTCATCGCCGATGACAGGTAGAACGGCAGGAGGTAGATGACGCCCATGAAGACGACGTTGATTATCAGGAACGCGACAAGGACCGAACTAAACTGCCACTTTCGGAAGATGCGGAGGTCGATGAACGGCGAAGCGGTGCGAAGTTCCCGGACGATAAAGAGGACCGTAAACAGGACGCAGAGGACAGTAGTGATAATGATAACCGGATCCGTGACACCCAGTGCGGATACTTCCTCAAGCGCGAAGATACCAAAGACCATCGCGCCAAACAGCGTTACCGCCCCGAACAGATCGAACGGGGTCTTTTCCGCTGACGGCAGATCTGCCGGGATGACCCGGAGGGAAAACAAGATCCCGAAGATCCCTATCGGGATATTGATGAGGAATATCCAGTGCCATGAAAGGAAATGCGTTATGATCCCGCCAAGCGCCGGACCGGCAGCAAACCCAATCGAGCTTGCAGCGGCAAGGACGCCCATACCGGTACCAAGTTTCTGCGGCGGAAGATACCGGACAATCAGGAGCGGTGCAACCGCAGCGATCATTGCAGCGCCAAGCCCCTGGACGATACGGGCCGCAAGGAGTATCCCAAACGCCGGGGAAAATCCGCAGGCAGCCGAACCCACGGTAAAGAGCACGAGCCCGACGATAAAGATCCCTTTCATGAAACCGCGATCAGCGATCTTGCCAAAGACAAGGAGCAGCCCCGCCATCATCAGAAGATAGGTGATGATAACCCACGAAACGGTCCCGGCATCGGTGTCAAACGCTGCGGCAATCGTCGGGAGTGCAACATTGACGATAGAACCATCGAGGCCGTCCATGACCATCCCGAGCGCTATTGCTACGAGGAGAAGTTTCTGGTGGAGGGGATCGGTAAGGATGGAAGGCATGTTCTTACATGATGAACTGTAGAGCGTCATTAAATTGTGGGTGGACCGGGTTTCTTCCCGTGAGAGAAGGATACCACAAAAACAGGGGTTCTTTTCCCTTTGACCCTCCTGCCACCCATGTCATCCTTAGTTTTGCCTCCCAATAGCGTACATTAGCGTTTTATTGCGCGATGGAAAATGCCCGGTTTTGCTGGAATCGCCCGGATTTTGTGTTTTTTGAAAAAGGTGTGTAAAAGTGGTAGGGTTTTTGCACATTTTTTTGGAAACGATCCTTCCGGAAGGGCAATCCGGGGCTGTAATAGGGTCGGATTAGGGGGGGGAGATGAGGTAGTTGAAGGCGTATTTCTTCGCAAGTACGTTAATCATGCCCGACAGAATCAGCTCATCTGGATTCTAAAATCGAGATCAAAATGATGGGGGCTGATGCCCCCATACCCCCAAAGAGCGACGAGTGCCGCCGCCCCCGAAGGGGCACCCCCGCGGCGGATCAGATGAGATAACACCCAAGCACTTCCTCGCCCCGGTATGCCCCACGAGGGGCTCCTTGTGAAAGGTGGAGGATAAAACGCACACCTCCTGATGGAACGAAAATATCAGGAATTCCCGGATCGTTTTCATTTAAAAAACGCCAGCTTACAGAGATCCGTTTGGTTATTTTCACCCCGCGCCGGCATACTATAAGTGCCAGTACTTCCGGCTTATATTTGTAGACATTATACTCTCAAAATCAGGAACCGGGAAATGAAACCAGCACTCATCAGGCGCCTTTGCAAAAATTTTGAAGATTTTGTCCACGTACAGGATGGAGTCGAGTTCTGGTTTGCCCGGGATGTACAGCATCTGCTTGGGTATACCGAGTGGAGAAATTTTTTAAGGGTTGTCGAAAAAGCCCGTGAATCCTGTGAAACCGCAAACAATCCAATTTTAGATCATTTTGTTGACGCCAACAAATCGATACCGGTTCCAAAAGGCGGAGAAAAGCTCATAGAGGATATCCTTCTCACCCGATATGCCTGTTATCTTATCGCCCAGAACGGTGATCCCCGCAAGGAAGAAATCGCGTTTGCCCAGAGTTATTTTGCGGTGCAGACTCGTAAACAGGAGATAATAGAAGAACACATCCATCTTACCGAACGGCTGAAAGCAAGAAAACAACTGAAAGATTCTGAAAAAGAATTATCCCGGAATATTTACGAGCGGGGCGTTGATGAATCCGGATTTGCACGTATCCGGAGCAAAGGAGATATGGCCCTTTTTGGCGGCAATACTACCCAGATGATGAAAAAACACCTGGATATTGCTGATAACCGGCCGCTTGCCGATTTCCTTCCGACCGTTACCATCACCGCCAAGAATCTTGCCACTGAGATCACGAATTTCAATGTGACAAAAGAGGACATGCATGGTGAAGATCCGATCACCGTCGAACATGTACAAAATAATCAGGATATCCGGGAGTTGCTCCTGAAACGGGGAATCCAACCCGAAACACTGGACCCGGAAGAAGATCTTGTGAAACTTGAGCGCCGCGTGAAATCACAGGAACAACAGATCGCGAAACATGCGGGAAAAATTATGCCTGAGCTTTCCGGTCCTCCACAAAAAAAGAAAAGATGCGTTGAATGAATACAGTTCCACCGTTGTATTCATAGAGCGTCTCTGGTGTTTTTTGTTTTTTGCTCATCATGTTCTTCGTCTGCCCTTGTGATCGCAGATGGTATTATACGATGAGTGAAAGGTGCATCAGTGGGAGTGGGGAGCATTCATGTACCTCAATAAAAACATCCTGCGCATATCCCGACTTTGAACTTTTCTCGACGGAGCGCACCAGTGACGGATTAGATGGGATAACTCCCGAACACACTCTTGCCCCGCCGTGCCCCGCGAGGGGCCCTGAGGCGGGGAGCACTCGTTATCTTCTCAGAATTCACGGTAAGAGAGTATTTCAACAAATCAAAAATTAAAAAAAGCCGAAAGAACTGAGTTCTCCACTCACTTCTGATAGGAGAGCAACAATTTCATTGGTTAAATTTTGTTCCACATGGTTCATTTTTGAACCAATCCTGATTAAATATTGTGGTTAACCGGGACAGAGATCCTTCCAAAAAATTACAAAATCGGAGTGACAAAAAAAGTAAAGAGAAAGTGAAAAACCCTCACTTCCCGGCAGTGAGAACCCTCTCAATCTCCTTCCTCAAAATCTCACTCACAACCTTCCCATCCACCGAGCCCCGGACTTCCTGCATAACAACCCCCATCAAAGGCCCGAGCGCCCCTTTCTGTTTCTGGGCGACAAACTCCGCACGCCCGGTGACGATCTTCTTTATCACCGCTTCGAGCTCGTCGCGGGACACGGAGGGTGCGAGTTTTGCCATCGCCGCTTCAACCGTGCTCCCACCGGCAACAGCAGTCAGGATCTCCGGCACCGCTTCCTTTGCCGCCGTCCCCTTGCTGACAGCATGGAGAACTGCGAGGATTGCATCGTCCGAGATCTTATCGGTGTCCGCACCGTTCCGCCGGATCTCTTTTAAGGTCGCAAGCAGCGTGCGGGAAGCAAGGTTTGCCTTGATCCCTTCGCCAACCGCCCTCTCGAACAATGGCAGGTGCTCGGAGAAAGCCATCTGCCGGGCGATGGCCGGGTCAAGCCCGAGATCTTTTGTGAACCGCTCGGCCCGGATGGTCAGGAGTTCCGGAACGGTAACCGCATTCCAGCGTGCCTCGTCAATCCGGACCGGCAGCACATCGGTCTCAGGGTACATACGCGACGCCCCGGGAAGGGGACGCATGTACGCGGTACTGCCCTCTTCAAGCATCTTCCGCGTCTCTTCGGGAACGGGATTATCCGACAGCGCGACTTTAGCCCGGTTGACAACCTGGTGCCATGCGCAGTCCGCCTGCTTCGGGCTTGAACCCGATACAAGGATCACGGCGTCCTGTTCTTGTGCATGGACAAACTCCCGGACTCTGGCGACCTCTTCAGCGGTAACTCCGTACGCCGGCAGTTCATCGGTATGGAAGATACCGCCGACACCACACTTCTTGGCATAATCCGACATTTCGCTTCCGAGCCGGCGGCCGGGCTGGATCTCGCAGCCGACGAGCCCGGCAAAGCCCGGCAGGACAAGCGCGTAGATCTTCTTTGCCTTTTTGAGGATGGCAGACTGGGTGTCTTTGAAGAGATCCGTGACATCGATCTCTTCTGTTCCGACACTCGCGTGGCGTTTAATGAGTTCTGCGTGAATGTCGAGCAGGCTCTGCTGCCGCCGGGCTTCCCTGCGGACGACTTCAGCGATAAGGTCGAGTTCCTGCACGCCCTTGATCTCGACCCGGGCGCCATCCTTAATCGAGATGTTGACATCCTGCCGGATCGTCCCGAGACCGCGCTTGACTTTACCGGTCGACCGGAGCACCATCCCGATATATTCGGCCACCTGCTGCACGTCTTCAGGGGTGTGCATGCAGGGCGATGTCGTGATCTCGACAAGCGGGATCCCAAGCCGGTCGAGCGAGAAGATGTCGTCTTTTACCCGTTGCGCTGCCTCTTCCTCGATACAGATAGTCTCGATGCTCCCGCCGTTCGGGAGGGCACCGTTAACTGCCAGAAGGGCGGTGCGCTGGAACCCGCTCGTGTTCGACCCGTCGATCACGAGTTTCCGCATCGTGTGGACCTGCGGGATCGGCGTCATGCCAAAGAGTTTTGCGATCGTGAGGCCGAGGCCAAGCGCCTCCTCGTTTAACGGCGCTGGCGGCTCTTCATCGTTCTCGACAAGGCAGGTGGACCTGTACGTGTAGTACTGGAACTTTCTCACCCGCATCATCTCTTCCTGCGCCGCCCGGTCGATCTCCCCCATCTCGCTCTCGGTCGCCCTGAGGTACCGGGAGAACTCACCCGTGTGTTCGGCGTTGTCATGCAGCGTCGTCGGGCAGTGGCAGAAGAGTTTCTCTTTTGTATCCAGCTGCTGGTGGATCTCGATGCCGGCCACAAGGCCGGCCGCTTTATAATCCATGGGCGCTCCTCCTCGTGCATTCGCCTTTGAGATCGGTTGCCATCAGTGCTGCCGCTTTCTCTTTATCTTTCTCGTTTCCAAGCACCCACATCTGTTTGACGAGCGCCACTTCGGGCAACGTGTCACCGGCTTCAATGACACCCGCAGCAAGGAGGTCACGACCGGTATCGTAGACCCGGTCGCAGACCCGGCCGTTCATGCACTGCGATGTCATGACAACCTGCGTCCCGTCCGCGATCAGCTTTTTTATCTGCGGGATGAGCAGCGTGCTCACGTGCCCGAGGCCGGTACCGGAAAGGACAAGTCCCCTGTATCCTTCGTATGCTTTCAGGAGATCGGGAGACATGCCGGGATAGAACTGGATAAGTCCGCAGTGCGGTTCGAGTTTGTCAAAAAGAGCAGGTTTCCGGGTGCCCCTCCGCACAGCGTCATCGCCAAGGGTCACCTTCCGGCTCATGTAGTCAACCGTCCCGATCGGGGGAAGCCCGATGCTCTGGAACGCGTCACGCCGCGAAGTATGCATCTTTCTTACCCGGGTGCTCCGGTGGATGGCGCAGAAATCATCGTTTGTTGACGCATGCATGACAACGGCAACCTCGCCGAGATCGCTCTTTGCCGCACTTGCCGCACAGACTGCATTCATCGCGTTGTCACTTGACGGCCGGTCTGCCGAACGCTGCGACCCGACAAAGATTACCGGGACGGGAGTGTCAATCATAAAACTGAGGGCAGCCGCACTGTAAGCCATCGTATCAGTGCCATGTGTGACAATAACACCGGTTACACCGTGACTGATCTCGTCATACACGGCCTTTGCAAGTTCCTGCCAGATTGCAGGAGTCATGTTCTCGGAGAGGATCGTATAGAGCTGTTTTGTGCGGTACCGGCCGATCTCCGCAAGCGCCGGGATTGCGGTTAAAATGTCATCTGCATCGAACTGGCTCGTTACCGCTCCGGTCCGGTAATCGATTTTACTTGCGATAGTGCCACCGGTCGAGATAATAGCAAGTTCCGGGAGTTTTGGGTCCTGCCGGACCGGCGTCCCGTGGGGTGCAGAGGCTGGTGCCGGGGAAACAAGCGTGCAGCACGCCTTTTCCACGCCAATATTATACCCGCTTTTCAGTTTTACGACAGCCATGCCGTCGCGGTCGGTGATATACGTCCCGGAAAATGTTTTACCGCCATATGCGCAGGTGACAAGGTCCCCTGCGGAAAACATGTTGTTTATGCTACCATCCTCCGTGCATCAGAGATAAGGTCTTCCTTTGTCTTTTTGATCTTACCCAGGCGTTCGTCAATAAACGCTGAATCGGCATCGAGATGTTTTTTCCTGTCGGCAATTGCGATCTTTGTCGCAAACGGTGCCGGTCCCCCGGTTGCCTTTCGGAGAGCAACCGAGTTTGCAACGTCAAGCGCCGCCGTGATCTGGTCTGCCGTGAGTCCCTTGGCCACAAGCGAGATCCCAAGGTCGAGTTCCTTTGCCGATTCTTCAAGGGTTTCAAGGGTCAGGCTGCCTTTCGAAACCGAACGGCCGACAATGTTGTGGGCGGTCCGGAACGGGAGGCCGTAATCCCGCACAAGCGTATCGGCAAGTTCTGTTGCCGTTGAGAAACCCTTTCCGGCCTCCTCTTTCATGCGCTCCGTGTCAAAGGTCGCGCTTGACAGCATATCGATAAGGAGCCGTATGCTCTCTTTTGCGTCCCGCATCCCGCGCCAGATGTTGGGCGTGAGTTCCTGGAGGTCGCGGTTATAGCTCATGGGAAGACCCTTGACCGTCATGAGCGCTCCCGTGTAAGCGCCAAAGACCGAACCGGTTTTTGCCCGCATAATCTCGGCAGTGTCCGGGTTTTTCTTCTGCGGCATAATAGAAGAGGTCGAACAGAACGCATCGTCAAGCGAGACGAATTTTACAAATGAAGAACTCCAGATGACCAGTTCCTCGCAGAGCCGGCTTACGTTTGCCATGAGAATGGAGAGATCGGCAAGGGTCTCAAGGGCAAAGTCCCGGGTTGCCACTGCGTCCATCGTGTTCTCGACAAGGCCGTCAAACCCGAGAAGTGTTGCGGTATACTCGCGGTCGATATGATAACCGGTGGATGCAAACGCGGCAGCACCAAGCGGGCTGAGGTTGACCCGGGCGTAGGCATCGCGGAGCCGGTCGAAATCACGCGAGAACTGCTGTTCGTAACTGAGGAGGTGATGGGCAAGCGTCGTGGGCTGGGCATGCTGCATGTGGGTGAAACCGGGCATGACCGATTCGCGGTGCTGCTCGGCAAGGGCAACAAGCACTTCCCGGACTTTTAAAAGCGCTGCCATCTGCTTGAGCAGTTCTTCCCGGAGCTTAAGCCGTATACAGGTCGCCACTTCATCGTTACGCGAACGGCCCATATGCATCCGTCCCCCGACATCGACACCAACGGCTTCGATTAAAAGCGATTCAATCCCCGCATGGACATCCTCGAACCGGTCATCAAAAACCTCTTCGGGCACTCCCTCGCTGTTGAGTTCCAGAAGCGCCGGGAGGAGCTGTTTTGCGATGTCGGTGCCGATAATCTTCTGCCGTTCAAGCATCAGCACATGGGCAATATCCACCAGCACATCCGCATCGGCAATACAGCGGTCGGACCTCATCGAAGAGAGGAATTTCATCATTTCGCCGGTCCTTTCACCTGAAAGGCGTCCCAGTCTTACTACATCGGTTCGCATCCGTTTACCTCAAAACACCCACTGTTCTTATCACTTAGATGTGTGTGCGGATCGATTAAATCCACGCCTTTCTTGCAGCAAGTTCAATCGCCCGCTGGACCGATTCGCGCGGGATGATAGTCGCGACCGGCACATGGACCAGCTGCTCGATAATACTGGACACGATTGGTGCACAGACAATCGCGATTGCTCCTTCCCGCTCGGCCCGGACGGCAGCAACAATCGCATCCTCCATTGTGTGGACAGGATACTCCCGGACTCTCATATGGTGACCGTCCACATCGGCAAGACGTTCTTCGACACTTTCAAGTACCGGCCGGGCGGCAATAAGACCGATAAATTTCTCATCGCCCGCATGGTAAAACTCACGCAGTCCCCGGACAATCGCCCGCAGCGTCGAGAGGTTGGGGGAGCGTTTCCCGTGCAGGATCTTATAGAGCGAACTCTGTGCAATCCCGCATCGTTTGGAAAGATCGCGGACACTGATACGCAGGTCGTTTTTTAAAAGATCGTTTAAGGTCAGAACAAACTCTTCATCAGACAGGAGAGCCGCGCGGATAACCCGGTCCATTGGGTCAGTATGTGCCATATTAAAAATACAATTGGGCTAACTATGGAAAAATATTTCCTTTATTGTCCAAAATTTTCTTAAAAAGAGTGCATGTCCGGGCCCGGAATACCTGCATAAACGGACATTATAAACAAAAATTTTCTCCTGTTGTAATTATAATAAAAGCAAAGTAACCCTAAAGTGGAATTTTTTTGTCCAAATAGCACACTTTTTTATTTGTGGACGGGATAATGCTCTACTCGTATGAGACCACAACAGACTGCGGCACTCGTGTTTGTCGCACTTGCACTTGTGCTTGTTGTATTTTCTGCCGGCTGCACCCAGTCGTCAGGAACAACCGCCGGTTCCTCCACTGCTGCACCGGTAAAAGAGATCCGTATCGGATACCAGCCAAGCACTCACCAGATGGCTGAGATCACCGCCATGAAAAAAGGCTGGTGGACACAGGACCTTGCACCCTATGGCGTGACGAATGTAACAGATACGGTCTTCCCTACCGGCGCTCCGGAAATGCAGGCAATGCTAGCAAACCAGATCGATGTTGCATATGTCGGCGCTGCCCCGGTCCTTTCTGCTATCAGTACCGGACTTGACGCAAAGATCGTTGCCGGCGTAAACACGCAGGGCTCTGACCTTGTCATAAAAAACGATATCGACTACAAAGGCCCGCAAAGCCTCAAGGGATTAAAGATTGCGACGTTCCAGGCCGGGACAATCCAGGACACACTCCTTCGTAACTGGCTTACCAAAAACAATCTTACACCGGATAAAGACGTCACTCTTCTTGGCATGGGACCCGGTGACGCGGTAACTGCGATGGTTGCCGGAAAAGTTGACGGCGTGTTCCTGCCTCACCCGTCCCCGTCAGTCATTGTGTCGGAAGGCAAGGGCAAAATTGTCGTCCACTCCGGCGAAATGTACCCGAACCACACCTGCTGCGTTCTTGTCGTGAGCGGCAAGCTGATCAGGGAGCACCCGGAGATTGTCGAACAGATCATCAGGACCCACGAAAAGGCCGTCGCGTTTAACGAGAACAATACTGCCGAAGCAGCCGCAATCTATGCCAATGCCACGGGCACCAAGCTCTCCGATGTCACGACATCTCTTGCCCAATGGGACGGAAAGTGGACAACAGACCCGAACGTAATCGAAGACTCGGTCATTGAATATGCAAATATCCAGTACAAACTCGGGTACATCACGACACCCCTCTCAAAAGAGCAGCTCTTTGATACAAGTTTCTACAACAAAATCCACAGCAAAACCGCATAAAAACTACCAACTATTTTTTCTTTTATCGCGCCTTATTGATACGAAAATAATACACAACCAGTAAGGCCTGATTCTGTCAAAGAACTGGTGTGAAGGAATACAAAAAACGCCGATACCCATGAGCAGTCATACACAGAAACAAAAGAACCGGTGGCTTGGAGTCCTCGCCATCGTCTTATGCCTTATTATCTGGCAGGTTGTCGCGGCCTATATTGTAAAGTACACGTTTATCCTTCCCGCCCCGACAGATGTCTTTTTTGCATTTGTCGAACTTGTAAAAAGCGGAACCCTGATTCTTGACCTTGAGGAAAGCCTGATCCACTTTGGGATGGGGATTGGCGCAGCAATCATTGTGGGAATTCCAATCGGGATCATCATGGGCTGGAGCAGGAAATGCGACGCGTTCCTCAACCCGATTGTCGAGATCATCCGCCCGATTCCCCCGCTTGCCTGGATCCCGTTTGCCATCATCTGGTTTGGCCTGACCCTGTATTCAGCAGCTTTTGTGATCTTTATCGGTGCCGTGTTCCCCATAATTATCAACACCTATAGCGGCTTTCGTAACGTCCCGAGAATATTTGTCGAGGCAGGAAAGATGCTGGGCTGCACAAAAAACCTTAACCTTATCCGGCACATTGCATTCCCGGCCGCACTCCCGTCCGTCGCATCAGGTATCCGGATTGCAACCGGTGTCGCGTGGATGTGCCTTGTCGCGGCAGAACTTTTCGGCGTATCAAATTACGGTCTGGGGAAGAACCTCTGGCAGTACTACAATCTTCACCGGATGGACTGCGTTGTCGTCTATATGCTCATCCTCGGCATGATAGGGCTTGTCGTTGACATACTTCTCCGGTATTATATCGACCGCCATTTCCTGAAATGGCAGACTAATGAGGTGGCATAACCATGGGAAACCTTGAGATCCGCGATCTTTGCCAGTCATTTGCCCGCGACGACAAAACACGTTTACAGGTAATAGAGCACCTGAACCTCGATGTCACCGACAAGGAATTTGTCTGCATCCTTGGGTCTTCCGGGTGCGGAAAGACCACGCTCCTGCGGCTTATTGCCGGACTTGACAAAGCGGAGTCCGGGAGCATTCGTCTTGGCGGCGAGGAGATCCGGGGCCCGAACCCGAAAGTGGGATTTGTTTTCCAGGAATATTCGCTCTTTCCCTGGCGCAACGTGATGGATAATATCGCGTTTGGCCTTGAAATGAAAGGCGTCCCGGCAGAAGAAAGATACAAAATCGCGGAACAGTACCTGGAACTCGTGAACCTGACACAGTTCAAAAACAGTTACCCTTCAGAGTTGTCCGGGGGGATGCGGCAGCGGGTGGCAGTTGCACGTGCGCTCGCGCTCGATCCGGTGCTGCTGTTGATGGACGAGCCGTTTGGGGCGCTTGATGCGCAGACCCGTAACATGCTCCAGAAAGAACTGCTGGAAATCTGGGAGAAAACCAAAAAAACGATCATCTTCATCACCCACAGCGTGGACGAAGCTGTCTACCTGTCGGACAGGATCATTGTCCTGACCCCCCGGCCGGGACGGATCTGTAAAATCACACCCGTCGAAATGTCACGCCCCCGGGACCGTACCAGCGTGAAGTTCGCAGAGGTCAGGCGCGATATCCTCGACCTTATAAACAGGGATTGTTCAGTCCAGTAAGGTTTAATACGCCACATCTCTATTTTATTAAAGCAGTTTGTGAAGTGTGCCGGCACGATAGCTCAGGTTAAATACAACGTTTTCGTGCCCGCTTTTACGATTCATACACTAGGAGTAGGAAGCGATGGTAAGAAAACCGGGAAAGATGTACAGGAACCTTGCGAAGAAAGCCTATACCCGACGCGAGTATATGGGCGGGGTTCCCGGTAACAAGATCGTACAGTTTGAAATGGGAAACCTTTCCCAGGAATTCCCGACTGAGATTGACCTGATTGTTGAAGAGACCTGCCAGATCCGGCACAGCGCCCTTGAAGCAGCCCGTATCTCAGTGAACAGGAAACTGCTCAAGGATGTCGGAAGGACAAACTTCCACTTTAAGGTCAGGACCTACCCGCACCATGTGCTCCGTGAGAACAAGCAGGCAACCGGAGCCGGGGCAGACCGTGTCTCGGAAGGTATGCGCCTTGCATTCGGTAAGGCAGTCGGGACTGCAGCACGTGTCGAAGTCGGCCAGATCGTTTTCACAGTGTTCACAACTCCCCAGTACCTTGACAAGGTCAAGGCTGCAATGAGAAACGGTGCCCACAAGCTTCCGAGCCCGTCCCACCTCAAGGTCCACACAATCAAGGTGAGCGGCAGGATCATCGCAGCACCCAAGATTGCAGGGGATAAGATTGCAGCACCGGTTAAGACCGAGGCAGAAGCAGAAGCCGCAGCAGAACCGGCAAAGGGTGCTGAAGCTGCAAAGGGTGCCGAGCACAAGGGCGGCGCTCACAAGGGTGCCGAGCCCGCAAAGGCTGAACCCGCAGCAAAGGGCGCTGAAGCCGCAAAAGGCGGAAAAGCCCCGGCAAAGGGCGGCAAGGAAAAGAAGTAAATTCTTTTCCAGTTTCTTTTCTTTTTTGGATATTTTTCTCTGGATTTTCTGTTTCCTGCTCACAGGATCGCGATGGCGTTTGTCACTGATATCAGGTATTTGAAAGAATTTTTCGCCCTTTAATAATTTCAAAAAGGTCCCGTGGGTTATTTTTTTTTAATTTCCGGAATCCTCATTCGCACACTATATAATCTCCCCGCCGCTCAAACTATAGACAAATGATATCGGAACGGGAGGGTCTGCGGACGGCACTCGCAGATGCAACGTTTAAGGCAATGCGGGAAGCAGTCATCTGCCTGCCACCAGATGTAAAAGAGGCATTAAGAAAAGCCGCCGCATCCGAAAAAAATGCAGTCGCACGTGGGGAATATGAAAATATAACAAAGAATATTCTCGCGGCTGAACATCTTCGCGTTCCCCTCTGCCAGGACACCGGTGTCCCGGTTGTGTATATCACCCTGCCGCCACGGGTACCGTTTTCTGACCTGCTTTTTGAAGCAGTTGCTGACGGCATCCGCCGGGCGACAACAGATGTGCCGCTGCGCCCGAACGTTGTCGACCCGCTCACCCGGCATAACACCGGGGACAATACCGGTGCCGGAATGCCGGCGGTCCATGTCCGGCCCGGCGACCGGTTCACGGTTACAGTCCTCCCAAAAGGAGCCGGTGCGGAAAATGTCTCCCGGCTTGTGATGCTCCTCCCGTCACAGGCAAATAAAATCGAAGACGTCGTTGCCGAAACCATGCTCATCGCTGAAGGACGACCCTGTCCCCCGGTAGTACTTGGGGTAGGGATTGGCGGGACATCCGATGGCGCCATGGCACTTGCAAAAGAGGCGCTGCTCCAGCCTATTGACACAATGACGGATTTCGAACAGCAGCTCTGCGACGCGGTGAACCGGCTCGGGATCGGCCCGATGGGACTTGGCGGGAACACAACAGCACTTGCGGTCAAGGTAAAAACGGCCGCCTGCCACACCGCATCGCTGCCGGTTGCGGTAAACGTGCAGTGCTGGGCGAACCGGCATGCGACTGTGGAGGTGGACTGGTGACCGGAAAGGCAATACAACTCCGCACTCCGCTTGGCGATGAGATCCTCACGCTCAAAGCAGGTGACCGGGTCGAACTCTCCGGCCTTGTCTATACCGCACGCGACGAAGCCCACTTACGGATGCAGAAAGACGGCATCCCCTTTGAGCCGAAAGGAGCGGTTATCTACCACTGCGGGCCGGTCGTAAAAGACAACCGGATTGTTGCTGCCGGGCCGACTACATCTGCACGGATGAACTCCCTGTCAGGTTTCCTCATCGAACGGGGAATCCCGGGCCTGATCGGCAAAGGAGGCATGGACCGTACCGTTAAAGAACAACTGAAGGGCCGGGGCGTCTACTTTGCGTTCACCGGAGGATGTGCGGCACTTGCCGCCTCCCATATGACATTAAAAGGCGAGCATTTCCCGGATCTTGGAATGGCTGAAGCGGTCTGGGAAATCGAACTTGACCGGCTGCCGCTTGTTGTTGGTATCGATGCACACGGGAACGATATCTTCGAAACCGTGAGGGAAAACGCGAAAAAATCGTTTGGATCGGGAAAGACTCACAAATGAACATAAAGAATAGGTTTTTTTCGACTCAATTGCTACATACATAGGACAGATTCCATGAAACTCGCCATAGACGAGACCCGGTGCAAGGGTTGCAATCTCTGTACAAAAGTCTGCCCGTACCGGATTTTCAGGGAGGGAAAACACCCCAACAGGAAGGGGATTGTAGTTCCGGAACTCGACCGCCCGGAACGTTGTACCAACTGCCGGCTCCGCAAACTCTATGGACGGCAGCTCTGCGGGGTATGCCAGCTTACCTGCCCCGACCAGGCTATCCACTGGGAGGAAGAGGAACCATACGAACCCCACAAGGTGGCGATTGAATATTGACGTCGAGACTTGAATTCTGGCAGGGAAATATTGCTTCTGCGGAAGGGGCGCTTGCGGCGGGCTGCCGGTTCTTCGGCGGGTACCCGATCACGCCATCAACTGAGATCGCCGAGCACATGGCGGCAAAACTCCCGAAACGCGGCGGGGTATTTATCCAGATGGAGGATGAACTGGCGAGCATGGCCGCGATTATCGGCGCTTCGTGGACCGGGGCCCGGGCGATGACAGCAACAAGCGGCCCGGGTTTTTCCCTGATGATGGAAAACATCGGGTACGCGGCGATGACCGAAACTCCCTGCGTGATCGTGAACGTCCAGCGGGGCGGCCCTTCAACCGGGCAGCCGACCATGGCGGCACAGGGCGATATGATGCAGTGCCGGTTCGGCTCCCACGGCGATTATGCAATAATTGCGCTCTGCCCGGCAAGCGTGCAGGAAATGTACGACCTGACCGTGAAGGCGTTCAACCTTGCCGACCAGTACCGGGTGCCGGTATTTTTAATGGCCGACGAAGTGATCGGGCACATGCGGGAACGCATTATTGTGCCGGACTCAGTTGAGCACGCAAACCGGCCGGCTTTTACTCCCGGCACCCTGCCGTTTAAGCCGGGAGAAAACGGTATTCCCGGATTCCCCGAATTCGGGCACGGGTACGGGACGCATGTTTCGGGCCTCACCCACGATGCGCGTGGTTATCCGCAAACGACAAACCCCGGCCTTCACGCGGCGCTTGTGCAGCGGCTCGTTGACAAGATCGAACTCGCTGCAAAAGAACTCGCGGATTTCGATGTCGTAAATCCCGACGCGGAAAAGGTCTTTATCGCGTACGGCGCTCCCGTCCGCACCGTCCAGCAGGTGATCCACGACCACCCGAATGAAAAGATCGGTTTCCTGCGCATTCGTACGGTCTGGCCGTTCCCGACTCACGCGCTCGCACTCTTCAAAAACGCCCGGCAGTTCATCGTGCCCGAAATGAATCTCGGCCAGATGGCCCGGGAGATCGAGCGGCACGCGAAGGTGCCGGTCAAATCAGTCCAGAAACTTGGCGGGGAACTGCACACACCGGCAGAACTGTTTACAGCATGGGAGGGTAGCGCATGAGCTTTGAGGACTGGCTCCGGCAGGACCGGCTCCCCCACATTTTTTGTGCCGGCTGCGGGAACGGCACGATCATCAACTGCACACTTGCCGCCGTCGACTCGATGGGATGGAAAAAAGAGGATACCGTGTTTGTGTCCGGCATCGGCTGTTCGTCACGGGCTCCGGGGTATGTCGTCACAGATTCCCTGCATACAACCCACGGGCGGGCGCTTGCCTTTGCAACCGGAGTAAAGATGGCAAACCCGAAACTCCACGTTGTTGTCTTCACAGGCGATGGCGACCTTGCGGCAATCGGCGGCAACCATTTCATCCATGCCTGCCGGCGCAACATCGACCTCTCGGTCATCTGCATGAACAACCAGATCTACGGCATGACCGGAGGCCAGGGCAGCCCGACCACGCCACGCGGCCGTCTTTCGACAACTACGCCATACGGCGCTGCCGAACCTGCATTCGATCTCTCTGAACTCGCGATTGCGGCGGGGGCAAATTACGTCTCCCGCTGGACTTCATACCATGTCACGGAACTGGAAAAAGCAATAAAAGTCGGCCTTGAGACCCCGGGGTTCTCGTTTATCGAGGCGCTCGTCCAGTGCCCCACAAACTTCGGGCGGCGCAACAAGTTCCGGCAGGTTGCCGACCAGATCGAATACATGAAGTTACATTCGCTCCTGAAGGTCAAGCGTGACCGGATGCTCGAACAGGGCGAGAAAATTCCCGAGGACATGTTTGTGGTTGGCGAACTTATGAAACGCAACCGGCCCGCAATGGGCCTCGCACCAAAGGAGGCACAGCCATGAGGCACGAGGTCAGGTTCTCCGGGTTTGGCGGGCAGGGCATTATCCTCTCGGCCGTCATTCTCGGGCGGGCTGCTGTAATGTACGACCACAAGTTCGCGGTGCAGACGCAGGTCTACGGCCCCGAGGCCCGGGGCGGGGCGTCCATGAGCGCGGTAATCATCGATGACGAGGAGATCCTGTATCCCAAAGTAGCCGTCCCCGATATCTTTGTTATAATGTCGCAGGAAGGTTTTGAGAAATACGGCTCAATAGCCACAAAGGATGCAGTCATGATCCTCGATTCAAGCCTCGTCCACTCGCGGCCCGGCTGCACGTATTACGAGATCCCGGCAACTGCCGAAGCAAAGACCACGCTTGGCCGGGATATCGTGGCAAACATTGTGATGCTCGGGGCGCTTGTCGGTTACACGCACGTTGTCAGTGTCGATGCATTGAAAAAAGCCATTCTCGATTCCGTGCCAAAAGGAACGGAAGCGCTCAACACAAAAGCGATGGAACTCGGGATTGCATTTACAGAAGGAAAGAAGCAGCCATGAAACTACTGGAGTACGAAGCAAAACAGCTCTTCACAAAAGAGGGCATTTCGGTGCCAAAAGGCATCATCGTGAGCAAACCTGACGAGATCCAGAAGGACGCAATCCCTGAAAAGGTTGTTGTGAAAGCACAGGTGGATGTCGGGGGACGGGGAAAAGCCGGCGGTGTCCTGATGGCCGACCGTGAAACGGTTACGGAAACGGCAAAAAAACTCCTCAGTACACAAATCAAGGGCGTTCCGGTCCTCCGCGTGCTCATCGAAGAGCGCCTTGACATCCAGCATGAATATTATGTCAGCATCACGATGGACCGGGCCAAAAAACAGCCCGTGATCCTCTTTGCAGAGACCGGCGGGATGGACATCGAAGAGACCGCACGCAAAAACCCGGATGCGGTCCGGTCTGTCAGTTTCAACCCGCTCCTCCCGGATGTCCCGGGATTTCTCCTGCGGGAACTCTGCGGGAACGCTCCGTCCGACATCCAGAAGACGGTCAACCGGTTGTATCATGTCTTCTGCCACAAGGACGCGCTCCTCGCCGAAATCAACCCGCTTGTCACGACACCGGCCGGCGTCTATGCAGCCGATGCCAAATTGATCATCGATGACAACAGCCTCGCCCGGCAGGGAATTGCGGTGAACCGTGACCTGACCGAGCGGGAACGGGAAGCCGAGAAGCACGGCTTTTCGTTTGTTGAACTTGGCGGCACGATCGGTGTCATCGGGAACGGCGCCGGTCTCACGATGTCAACGCTCGACCTCATCGAGTATTATGGCGGCAAAGCCGCGGATTTCCTTGACGTTGGCGGCGGGGCGGACAGCGAACGGGTAATGTATGCAGTGCGTCTTGTTGCAAGTGTTCCCTCCGTAAAAGTCATCGTCGTCAACCTTCTTGGCGGGATCACCCGGTGCGATGAAGTGGCGCGGGGCATTATCTCTGCCGGTGTCAGCGTGCCGGTGATCGTGCGGATTGCCGGGACAAACGCTGATGAAGGACGAAAACTCCTCAGGGAAAAAGGCTACGAGATGCTTGATACCATGGACCATGTTGTCAAGAAAGCCGTCGAGGTGACTGCATGATCTACGGGGACAAAAAAACCGGCATCATCGTGACGGGAGCGACCGGCCGGCAGGGTGAATATCATATCGGACTCATGAACGAGTATGCCCGGCAGGTCGGCGGCCGGGGAGTTGTCGCAGGTGTCACGCCCAAAAAAGGCGGCCAGATGGTGCACGACGTCCCGGTATACAACTCGATAAAAGAGGCGCTCAAAGAACAGGACGCTACCGCAGCCGTTGTCTTTGTGCCGGGCAGTGCAGCGGCAGACTCCATCATGGAAGCAGCGGACGCCGGCCTTGAACTGATCGTTGCCATCACCGAACATGTCCCGGTCCACGACACGATGAAAGCGCTTGCCTATGCCAAGATGAAAGGCAGTGCCGTGATCGGTCCCAACTGCCCGGGCCTCCTCTCGCCCGGAGAAGTAAAGATGGGAATTATGCCAGCCGGTCTTTTCTCACGGGGCAATGTCGGCGTTATCTCGCGGAGCGGGACGCTCACGTACGAAGTCGTTGATGAGCTCACCCGGGCCGGGATCGGGCAGAGCACCGTTGTCGGTATCGGCGGCGACCCGCTGATCGGCCAGACCTTTGAGGATGTGCTCGAACGGTTCGCGGAGGACCCGGAGACAAAAGCGGTCGTGATGATCGGGGAAGTTGGCGGCAACCTCGAAGCGGAAGGCGCAAAAAACACGGACGTTCCGCTTGTTGCATATATCGCGGGTATATCAGCACCGCCGGATAAACGGATGGGCCATGCCGGCGCCATTGTCGAAGGCGGCGAGAGCGATGCGGGATCAAAGATAAGAAAACTCAAAAAGATGGGCATCCCGGTCGCTTCCCGGCCTTCGGAAATTCCGGGGTTGGTCCGGGAACTATTTAGTTGCAAGTGCTGATTTTTAAATAAATTTTTTGATTTATCTCTTTTTTAGTCTGCTGAAATTTTACCAGGCAGTAATTGTCAAAACAATTCTGACGCTACCAGGGGCTTTGCCCCTGCCACCGATGCATCCACTTGTGATGATGCATTACAGGGACTCCATTTCACAAGCATCATGCGTATGCCCCACCAATCCTGCCGGTTGAATGCAATAATTATTATACGGAAATGGTGATTCCACTAAACTGATGAAACTCCGGTCATGGATCCTGCTGCTCTTTTTCTGCATTGCCGTACTGGAAATGGTTATTTTTGCCGGAGTACTCACTTCTGCCCTGCACACACAACAAGTCGATACAATCCCAAAAGATACCCTTAACCAGAAAATCAACGAGTCCACACAGTACACCCTTCTTATTGTCCTTCTTGCCCAGATCATTCTTGTTGTAATTACAATCATAGCGCTCAACCGTGCCATCATCCGACCGCTTGAACTCCTGACTGAATTGAGCCGCAAGATTGCAACAACCGGTAATTTTGACCAGACAATTGACACAAAAGGTGCCGGCGAGATAGGTATCCTTGCCCGGTCTTTCAAAACCATGGTTGAAACGATTCGCGCAAAAGAACAGGAATTACAGGAAAGTAATTCGGAACTCCATTCGATCATCCAGGGTTCCCCGATCCCTCAGTTTGTGATTGACCGGGACCACCGGATCCTGCACTGGAATACCGCCCTTGAGAAATGCAGCGGGATCAGGGCAGAAGAAGTTATTGGGACAAATCAACAATGGAAAGCATTTTACAAAACCGAACGTCCAGTCATGGCAGATCTGCTGATCGATGGCCTGAATGAAAAAAATATCCAATTTTTTGCAGGAAAATGCAGCAAGTCAAAATTGCTGGAAGGTGCCTATGAAGCGATTGACTTTTTCCCTAATATGGGCCCATCGGGAAAATGGCTGTATTTTACAGCAGTGCCGATCCGGAATTTGCAGGGCACAATCATCGGGGCTGTTGAAACGCTGGAAGATATTTCGGAACACAAACGGGATGAGGAAATGCTCATCCGGTATGACTCACGGATACGCCAATTATATGAGAGCATGATGGATGCTTTCTGCAGGGTAAACATGGATGGACAGATCCTCGAATACAACCCATCGTTTAAGGAGATACTTGGCTATTCTGGCGAGGAACTGGTCAAGCTGACATACCAGGAACTGACGCCGGAAAAATGGCACGCCATTGAAAAGAAAATTATAACAACCCAGGTCCTGCCCCGGGGCTATTCTGATGTTTACGAAAAAGAATACCGGAAGAAGGACGGGACTGTGTTTCCGATAGAGATTCGGACAACTTTGATCCAGGACGATACCGGACAACCTGCAGGAATGTGGGGTATTATCCGGGATATTACAGAACGCAAACGGGCTGAAGAAAAAATTATTCTCGCAAACCGCAAGCTTGCGCTTATGTCAGAAGTTGCTTACCAGGATATCCAGAATAAGGTAACCGGTCTTCGGGGATATGTGGTGTTGAGTAAAGAACTAAAAAGCGAGCAGGACCGGATATCCTTTATCGACAAGGAACTGGAGATCCTGGAATCGATCCATGCCCTGATTAAAAAGACAAAAGAGTACCAGCAAATGGGAGTGGATAAGTCCCGGTGGATCCAGCTTGAACCAACAATCAGGACGGAATTCTCATTATTAAGCATAAAGCATACCGTCACTCTGGATTGCGATTTACCCGGGCTTGAGATTTACGCCGATCCACTCATTAACCGGATATTTTACAATCTCATGCAAAATGCCATACAACACGGGAAGACACTCACCCGTATCACCTTCGGGTGCCATGAAATCCCGGAGGGACTGGTACTGACCTGCCAAGATAACGGTATTGGCATCCCGGTTGAACAAAAACCCCATATCTTTGATCGGGTTGTGGGAGGAGAAGGTAAATTCGGGTTATTCTTTGTCCGGGAATTTCTCCTGATATCCGGCATGACAATAGATGAGACGGGTATTCCGGGAAAAGGCGCTCTGTTTGAGATTACAATACCAAAAGGATTGTACCGGTTTACCGGTGAAAAAAAATCGTGAGGACCTGACATTTATCACAACCATAAAAGAGTGAAAAAAAATTTAGGCCTCATTATCATTATGGATTTTTAAAACAACCTTAATTACGAATTTTTTGGTAGTCAAAGGTCTTTTTATTATCCTGTGCAGCTCATCATGTCAGTATGTCACAACCAATAATGTCCAGCAGGATCCCGTTCCTATCCATCCTTGCGGGCATGTTAATTCTTGTACCCATGATCGTTGTCGCGGGGTGTATCGGGAATGCACCGACAACCGGCAGTGTGGCAGTGGACGGGACAAAGTGGACCCTCACAGGTTACCTTTTCAACGGCACACTGGTGCCGCCCCAAAACAGTACCATGCTTACTCTTGAATTCGGCGAAGATAACAAAATCAGCGGATCTGCCGGATGCAATCACTACTTTGCCAGTTATGAGATGAACAACAACAAAATCACGATCGGTCAGGCAGGATCCACAATGATGTACTGTCCCGGTCCAGGAGTGATGGAGCAGGAGAGCACCTACTTACGGCTCCTTGCCGGTGCAGTATCGGTATCGGCCGGAAGGGACACGCTCATGTTCATGGATTCCACGGGCACGACGATCCTCACGTTTACCCGAGAAATCCCGCCCGCACCGGCACCGTTTGTTGGAACAAACTGGACACTAGATTCGGTTTATACCCATGATGCCGTTTCTTCGGTCATCAGTGGTACAACCATTACTGCGGTCTTCGATGAATCCGGGCGCGTGAGTGGAACAGCCGGGTGCAACAGATACTTTGGACCGTACACGGTAAACGGGAGTTCCATTGCGATTGGTTCCATCGGTTCGACCAAGATGGCCTGCGGAGAAACAGGCGTCATGCAGCAGGAGACTACGTATCTCGCATCGCTCGGTAAGACCGCAGGTTTTGCCATCGCAGGAACCAAGCTTACTCTCACTGATACGAAGGGATCACCGCTCCTCTCATTTGTGAAGAAATCCTGACGGCAATTTTTTTAGCAGAAATTAAAAACCACTCTTTTTTTTAGAAATGCCTGTAATTGTTCTGGAAAAATTGAGATTAAAAATAGATTACACTTGGGCTGAAATTAAAACAACTCCATATGCTGCCGTTGTACTACCGGATTTAAGCACCGTTCCATCTTCATTTATTTCAACACTCATTTCTGATGCTGAAGCATCATTCTTTTGGAATGTAGCAGACACCATGTAAACAGGATTCGTGATTGTATAAGTTTTGGAACCAAACCCGTCAACAGATGTTGTGGCACCAACTTCACCATATGCACCGGACCATTTTCCATTATAATTCACTTTAATCTGAACTGTTTTGGATGATGACCCGATTGATGACGATCCTGTTCCATATGAGGTAGAGGCGACTGCAACAACTCCATACGCTGCTGTAGTAGTCCCACTTTTCAAAATATTGCCATTATTCAAAATTTCAACTTTTAATTCATTGTTAGATCCATCCTTCTTTTGGAAGGATGCGGATACAATACCATTAGTACTATCGAGAGGGATAGTTTTTGAACCAATTCCATCCACAGATAGTGCAGTTCCATCATTATAATAAGAGCCAGACCAAGCCCCATTATAGGTAATTCGTATCTGAAGTCCGGATGATGAAGAGGTTGAAAGAGACGATGTGGATACACGTGCCGTTGTCGATCTCGCTATTATGGTTGAGGTGGGATTTGCTGTTGCTTTTCCAAGATTGTTCAAATCAAGTGTCGGAGAGAGAGTAATTGTAGATTTTGTATCAGATGTCTGATCCGTACAACCAGCAAAAAAAACTGCAGTTATCAGCAAAAATGCAAACAAAATCCCTAATTTCTTCGGCATAATTATAACTAAAAATTTATCAACCCTATATCTTTCGGTTTGAATTTTTTAATAAGATATCATATCACAAAAAAATTGTTTTTTAATAAAATGCAAATCGCAGGATTTATGTAACACCCCAAATAATAAAACCATGACGGAAATGGTTAAAATATGCACAAATTGTGGCGCTTCTGTGGTTGATGACCAAGCACTTTTTTGTAATAAATGTGGATCAAAATTTTCTCAAGTGCAAAAACGAATTCTACGGGTCTGTAAAAAATGTGGTACTGAGGCAGTAAATGAAAAATCTCTATACTGTAACAAATGTGGCACTCCACTTACAGTAACGAACAAGGAAATTCAAACTACTAATATACCACAAATTAAACAAGAGCGTGAACAGGTAGTTGATATATCAAAAAAATATACCCACCTTCCATTAGTTGCTAAAGAGCACGTAAAAGAGAACTCTTTGTTTCATGATGAGACACTATCCTTCAATACAATTGAAAAACTACCAAAGAGCAAAAAAGTTCCCACTAAAAAAATTCAAGAAACTCGCTGCACTTGTTTAGCCTGTGGGAAAGTCTGGTATTACGGAAAATCTGAAGTATTTGACAATTATGCTGCAAAGTGTAGAAACGCAGGAAAAAATATCTCCGCTTGCACCTGCTGTTGGCCACTATCATATATGAGTCGAGAGAAAACCGACCTTAACAAATGTCCGAGTTGTGGTTCAAATGCCGTAAAAAAGGAACAAATCATTCATGAAGTTGAATGAAATTCCCAAGATGTCCTGTATTGGTATAATACGGATATATCAAAATTATCTCTCACCCAAAATGAAGAATAGATGTCGGTTTTATCCCACTTGTTCAAACTACGGCATATTAGCGATTAATAAATATGGTGCGGTAAAAGGGGTGTATAAAACAATAAACCGACTTTATCGATGCCGTCCAAATAATTTGAAAAGTTGCATTGACTATCCATAATTTTGGGTGAATTATGTCCATGATCTCAACCAATTATACGAGATTAGGACTGTGAGGAACTTCGAGATATTATTTGAATAACTTAAACTTCTTTAACGAGGGAATTTGTTTGTTGAATATGAGGTAGGTAGAATTCAAGAGAGACAAAAAATCATTCAAAGAAAATGGGAATACCCCCGACCAGATTCGGACTGGTGTCGCCGAATCTAAAGTCAGACATATTAAATCAATTTCAGAAAATCAATAAAGAATTGACGATATTAATACCCCTAAAAATTTTTTGAGCGAAAATTAGATGAGATTGGTTTCACTGCTGCTAATAAGAACTTTATAATGTCGCACGGTGTTTCTTCTGTCAATTGGACGAGTTATAAGCAATTCCTCCCTAATACGGTATACAAAATCTACATGAATTATTGGGGCAAAGTAACAATTTGTCCGTACTTATCTCCAGTTTAATCAATTGACATAGCATAAATTAGCGATGCTAAAAGTGCAACAGTGACAATCACAGTATTTTTGTTTGCGTCTGCTCTATTCAATGCTAATTACATTGATTGGAAGATTGCTGTTGATTCTAGAGCATGTGCTACCCATTTCTTTTACATCCTGGCATATTGTGTCATGGCGTAAGTTCAAAAATGTATATCACGCTACATGGCTTGTTAGGGGAATTGGAGAGAGTAAAAAAAGAAATTATACCTTGGATTTAGACTCTTTTTCAAATCTAGATTCCCTCCACTCTTGATAGTGAGGAAGAAACTCTTTAATCGTATCGACGATAGTTGAGGCTTTAAATACAACTCCAATATCTAATGCTTGTTCAGTTATAGGTACTTTTTTTCGCGAAAATTTTTTGTCTTGTTCCTTAATATCCTCCATTGAACCTACGACAGGAACATCATATCCTTTAGATAAGATTCCAAGAAAGTTCAACCGTGTTCCCATTTTCAATTCACCAGTTTTGTGAGTATATATCCCTTGATTAAAGAGAAATACAGGACTCCCACTGGATCCCTCATAAACCGATGCATCAATCAAGAATTGTTTTTCCCCGTTGAAATCAACAGTTATAGGTGATGCTGTGATTCCTTTTCTGAATATCGGCAAAAAATTTTTTTCATCCCATAATCCGAAAGGATAACCAATAAAAACTACTTCTTCTAATGCATCAATCTCGTTTAATGAATTTTCTGTAAGAATGTTTTCGTTTGTTATGCTATAATGAAAAATCCTTTCGCCCCTATATCCAAAAAAAAGAAATAGATCTGTAACCGGTAAAATTGCAATATCCGTTTTTTTATCTTTATTAAAATACCACGCCTCACTAAATTTTTCAGTAAAATCGAATTTTACCCTCTCTCCAAATAATGGCTTATTTTCATCAGTTCCCTTTAGAAAGGATAATCGACCTTCAATCCCATTTTCTACAACATGCCTATTCGTCACAATAAAATCGACGCCAGTAGTTTCGGAACCCTGTCTATGAATAAGTGAAAAAAAGAATCCAGTTCCTGCACAGTAACCAGATTTGGGATTATAACTTTCAATTTTAATTGTGGTGAAAAGTAATCTTACTGCTGCGCTACTGACATCCATTTTAATCAATAAATAGTGGATTGATATGCCTATATAAGCAACAGGATAACTTGATTTGGCACATTTCCCTTTTCACACAAGCTACATTGTTTTCTATTTATCATGAATGAAAATGAGCCACAAATAGAAAATTATCCTGTCCTATATAGTTAGAATAAAATCGTTGTTTTTATTAAGGATATTGGATTATTTTAACAACAGATTGAAATGGTTAAAATATGCCCCAATTGTAATTCACCTGCAATTGATGAACAATCGGTATTTTGCACTAAATGTGGTAGTCCTCTGATAACTAAGGTTACCAATCCTACTAATGAAATTAATAATAATTTAGAAATCATTGATTATGAAAAGATCGAACCGTATATAAAACAATATTGGAAAATTAAAGCACTTAAAGAAAAATATCAAATGTTTAGAGTGATTAATCCAGATATTCTTGATACGATAGATAAAGATTTTGACTTTGATGATATTATTGAACTCAATAGAGAAAATTATCAAGATGGTTTAGATTTAAAAAGAAATTTAAGAGATATTGAAGAAATTCGTGAAATTAATCAGGAACTTAACGATCTAAAAAAAATTATTTTATTTTTTGAGAATACCTCAAAATTTCAAAAATTGCTTGACAATAAAGGCATTCAGTGTGAGAAATCATCTCTTTTTTTCATCCTATTAAACGCTCTTCATGATGAAATTATTGAAAGAATTATAATAGAGGTTTCACCAGTTCTTTCAAAAATCCCAACAGATGCATCAATACCCATTGATATAGTACTCGCAGAAATATTGTCCATTTATATTAATAATAAAGGGGTATTTGAAGAAAATACAGAAGATGATGGAGAATATACTGCGGCCATACTAAGTTTATCAAGAATATTAAAAAAATATGGGTATGTGGTAAGTACGGAAGAAATTCAAAATCGTTGTAAAAAAATTATAGACAATACAGTTGAAGCTCTTCAGGTTAAAATATTTGAGAAGGAACTATTTTCTGAATCGAATACCATAATAAACGATTCTCAAGGATCATCCAATGTTATGTCGATAGATAATATGAGTGGTTTTGAATTCGAACAATTATTAGAACGGTTATTTGAAACTTGTAAATATGAAGTAATATTAACCAAAAAAACTGGCGATCAGGGTGCCGATCTTGTAATCTCAAATGATCAAGAAGTCATAGTAATTCAAGCGAAGTGTTATTCTAATCAACCTGTGGGTAATAAAGCCATACAAGAAATCGTTGCAGCAAAAAATTATTACAAAGGGGATAAAGCTCTTGTGATCGCAACAACCACATTCACAAAGTCTGCAATAGAATTAGCAGAAGCAAATGATGTGGAACTTTGGGATGGTAAAATATTGCAAAGCAAATTAGAAGAAGTATTTTGAAAAATTTTCGCTCTGTAAAAACTCTGATATTCTAATTACCGAACATTTTTTTCATTTTACACAAATCTGCCTGTATGGCCAGGGCACAGGTTATCGAACCTGTCCCAGGACGATGAATTCCTGCAATACGGGATTATGCCGGACCGACGGATTTTTTATTTTACAGATGTGCTGGTGTGCTATGCTAGATCATCCCGGATCCGGCACTTCCGGCCGGTTCCCGGTCAGAACTCCATGCGGGGAAGCGATTCGCAAATTAATAGGGTCCTATTAGCGCAGTTTTACCCCTCCGGCGTAAAATGTTAAAAACGGAGCCCATATCACGCGATTAATTTTCATTTCCGCAGGTTTTTTTGCGAATTCCGCAGTTTTTCGGGTACCCTAAAAAAATGCTTCGCGGGAAAATCGCTCAATATAACCCCGGTTTACCAAAAAAGGGTCAATTTACAAAAGGGGTTCCCGAACGGGAAATGCACCTTCCACAAAGGCAGTTCTCCGACGGTGGGGGCTGTTTGTGGAGAGTGGGGGTGTGAGTTTTGAGAGAGATTAAAAAACATACATTAAAAATCAGGAATACCCCCGACCAGATTCGAACTGGTGTCGCCGGATCCAAAGTCAGACAGATAGTATCAATTTCAGAAAATCAACAAAGAATTGAAGAGAATAATACCCCTTCAAATAAGGCAACAATAAATGATTCAAATACTGTTTACTTCGATAAGACGGATTTGAACAACTTCGTTAGCATCAAGACAAAGAGACTCTCAAAGGGTTCCATCCAATGGATCAATAAAGTTACAGGTTACATTTGGTCTCAACTTAACGGAAAAATCAACATTGAAACAATGAACAAACTATCTGACTTCTTCTTAACACAGTATCCCAACACAGAATCTGTTTCATCAATACACAAATGTTTCATGTACACTCGTGGATTCTTGAATTACCTATATAGGTTCAGAATGGATTCGAAGATACTCGCATATCATTCAATCTTTGAGAGACCTAAAACAAGACAACCAAGAAAATTACTGACGTCCCGTATCATTGTTCAAGAAGATATCAGTACGGCAATCACGGAAATCAACAATAGCACTCTTCCTGAAGATAAGATACTGAGCTATCAAACGTTACTGCTTTTCCTCTCTTATTCAGGTCAAAGGACAGTAACCGCATCACGATTAACGGTAAGTCAATTTAAATCGGCACTTGAACAGAACCCACCTGTACTGTTGGTCAATGCAGAACAAGATAAGTTGAGGATGGAACATTTTGTTCCTCTGCATCCTGTGCTTATTCCTTACATAGTGAGGATTATCAAAGGAAAAGTGGATACGGATTTGGTCTTTGACTATCTTGGATTACAGAGATGGTTAAAACATCATCCAATATCGATGAGTCATACAAAGGGCAAACTAGAACAAAAAGATATAAGGAAATTCTTTGAACAGAAATCAGATGAAATCGGCTTCACAGATGCTAATAAGAACTTTATTATGTCACACGGAGTTAGTTCGATTAATTGGACTTCATACAAGCAGTTCTTGCCAGAAAATGTCTATAGGACTTATATGAAATATTGGGGCAATGTGAGGATTTGTCAGTCATTATCTCCATTTTAATCAATGCAAATAACATGTTATAAACACGGTGAATTGTAATATGGACAATCATACCACTTTGGCTTGCATGTGCTCTAATCAATGCTAATTACAATGATTGGAACTGCCAAACGCATTTTAACAAGTGGCGTATTCATTTCTTTTTCCATGTCTTTATGTATGATAAATCGAATTAGTTTGTATGGTTGGATTTTTAGTCGGTGTCATATTCCTTGAAACGGCTATTATTATCGGCATTTTGATTAATCGATTGTCTTTGCAAGGGAAGTCATTACAAGACTTAAAAACATCCATAAAATCTTTAATTAACTGGGTTTGGATACGGGTTTGGGTAATTTGGTTATTTCTAACGATCATATTTCTATTACTGGCTGCTAGCGAATTCAATTCAGATAAGTTTTCTAACGGAATAGGATCGTTAGGCGTTGCAGCAGGTTTTTTCTCTATATTCTTATTTTACATAGATCTAGGCAACAGAATTAAAAAGGAAGATGAGAGGAATGAAGAACTTAAAGATATTAAAAGAATGGTTAAAAAATGGGATGACATGCTGGAAGATTAACCCTCATTTTTATCTATATGAGGAATTAGATCTGCAAAAAGGAAAATAATCAATGACTAAAAAATTTATCAATCAAATAATTTTTGATCCTGACAATATGGCGTTAACCTACATTGCAATTTTTTTCTTATTTTCAGTCCTGTGTTTGGAGACTTTAATTCACAAAACATCACCTACCTTTTATTGGAATCTTTTTTTCAGTATTGAATTTACATTACTTTGGTATGTAATAGCACTCAAATACCAAATCGACAAATGTGTTGGATTCAAAAAATGGTTTATTGATTTAAAGATTAGGGTGACATCGGTATATTCAAAAACAACCGTTTACAAGACTTCTGGATCAGATAAGATTTTTTTGATTATATTAGGAGTTCTACTGATATTTTGTGTAAAATCATTTGTCGATTTTAACAATTTGAATTTCAACTCTTTTACTCTTCTTGCTTCTGGAAAATTGTCTCCTGGCGAAGAAAAATTTTGGGATCTAATCAAAAGTGAAGCAGCGCCAATGACAGGATTTTACCTCACGTTATCTATATTAATTCTTACCATAATCAAAGAAATTATTTCTGATGCAAAAAATCGATATAATAACGAAAAATTGAATGAAAAATATGAGACTATACTCAAAAAATTAGATAAAATTCAAGAGCACCAAAAGAGAGAATAACCACTTTATTTATCTCGCAGTCATCCTCACACGAAATTTGACAAATATTTCACATCTGAAAATGCATGTTTTAACGTCGCATTAACATTGCACCATAACAAAAAAATGGGTGTATAAAAATTTTATAACGGTTAGTGTCCGTCATATATAGGTAGAATAAAATCGTTGTTTTTATTAAGGAGATTGGATTATTTTAACAACAGATTGAAATGGTTAAAATATGCCCCAATTGTAATTCACCCGTAATTGATGAACAATCGCAATTTTGCACTAAATGTGGTAGTCCTCTGATAACAAAGATTACCAATCCTACTAATGAAATTAATAATTATTTAGAAATAATTGAATATGAAAGGATCGAACCCTATTTAAAACAATATTGGAAAATAAAGGCAATTAAAGAAAAATATCAATTGTTTAGAGTAACTAATCCAGATATTCTTGATGCGATGGATAAAGATTTTGACTTTGATGATATTATTGAAAACCATAGAGATATGTATCAAAAAGGTATAGAATTAAAAAGAAATTTAAGAGATATCGAAAAAATTCGTGAAATTAACCTTGAACTTGACGATCTAAAAAAATTTATTTTATTTTTGGAGGATATCTCAAAATTTCAAAAATTACTTAGCAATAAAGGCATTCAGTGTGAGAGATCATCCCTTTTTTTTATCCTAATAAACGCCCTTCATGATGAAATTATTGAAAGGGTTAAAATAGAGATTTCACCATACATTTCAAAAATCCCAACAGATGCATCAATACCCATTGAGATAGTACTCGCAGAAATATTGTCAATTTATATAAATAAAGACATATCTGAAGAAAATATAGGAGACGATGAAGGATGTACTGCGGCCCTATTAAGTTTATCAAGAATACTAAAAAAATACGGATATATAGTAAGTACAGAAGAAATTCAAAAACATTGTCAAAAAATTATACACAATACTGTTGAATCTCTTGAGATAAAACAATTTGAAAAGGAACTATTTTCTGAATCGAATACATTTGTAAACGTTTCTCAAGAATCATCGAATGTTATTTCGATAGATAATCTGAGTGGTTTTGAATTTGAACAATTATTAGAACGGTTATTTGAAACTTGTAAATATGATGTAATATTAACCAAAAAAACTGGCGATCAGGGTGCCGATCTTGTAATCTCAAATGATCAAGAAGTCATAGTAATTCAAGCAAAGTGTTATTCTAATCAACCTGTGGGTAATAAAGCCATACAAGAAATCGTTGCAGCAAAAAAATATTACAAAGGTGATAAAGCTCTTGTGATCGCAACAACCACATTCACAAAGTCTGCAATAGAATTAGCAGAAGCAAATGATGTTGAACTGTGGGATGGTAAAATATTGCAAAGCAAATTAGAAGAAGTATTTTGAAAAATTTTTATTGTTTTTACCACATATGAAAACTTCCTCTTATTTAATACGTATTGCTCAAATTGGCGAAGATGTATGACAGTTGAACAAATTTTCGACGTAAAATTGTAACATAGCAGTATGGAGGAAAATAATTTTTTTTAAATACGTATAAATCATTTGAAAATGGGAATTGTGACCCAAAAGACATCGCTTGGGGAGAATATACCCTAATGTGTGTTTAATTTTTTGCCACTTTATTAATTGAAAAATAAAAAAAATAAAACACAGGTTTTGTAACAATGTTGTTTTCAGTAAGTTTTCGACGTAAAATATAAAAAAAATCGACAAACTATTATATAGTATTATAGAGAAAAATGGAGAAAATTCGATTTGTACGGCGTACGTGACTGAAAACAGTTATATGGTTTTCTTTTTTATTATAAATGCAGTATTTACCATTTTTCCTCTACTTTTTATTTGTTTTGATTTAATAATATATATTTTCTCAATTAATGATTTTATTCCTTCCTTACTATAAATACTGACTCTCTCTTGTATTTCCTGTGAAATTACCTCTAAAGATATAGGCTCATCAGGATTCTGTTGCAGCATATTGTCAATGTGTTTTTCAATAAATTTCATTATCCGTGACTTTAGAGCCTTTTGACTAACTTTCTTGTAGATATCGAAAAACGGAGTCTTTCCTTTCTTTTTTCCTTGAATAATGGGTATTTCGGATCGAATATTTACCTTATCAACACGACCTCCATTTTGTTCTTTACATTCTTTTGCGATGTCCACACTTGTGAATACAATAACCTCTTTAACAGAATTTGGATTATTTGGACTATCACGGAGATTTCTGCCAATCATCTGTATGAGATTAATTCGTGCTTCTTGATCCGATATGTCGCGAGGAACGTACGAGAGATATCCACGAGGATTCTTTTCTCTCTCTTTCTCTATCTCCTCGTGTGGTCTCCAGAATTCCTCAAAAGCAGGATGTAGGAAGTATTCAGGAGGATAATACGGAGTACCAAGGATTAATGAAATTGGATAATCTTTGTAATCATTTGAGCCACGAGTGTTTGATCCAAAATAGATTTCAGATTTTGTCTCTAATCCAGAGAACACATTTTGTTTTCCCCATTCTTTGAGAACATCATCATGTCCGAATATGAGGAGTTTTTGTCCAGTTGCACCTAATACTGGTTTGATTACATTTGCTATTTCCTGAACATCACGTCGCATTCTATTAGATTCTAATATTGCTTGCTTTGTTGTCGCACTGTCTGTTATCTGAAAAACAATATACCTTTTTGACTCCACAACCTTTCTTTTGAGAAGTTTAAAATCCCCTAATTGCCTGATGCAATACTTATCCTTGATGCTTGGTGTTGCGTTGAGATAACACACCCGGATAGATTTAAATTTTAATGATTCGTCAGAAACGATTTTGAGTTTGTTATAATCGGAATAGAAATGTAGTTTCGCTTTAGATTTTACTGCAAGAATTAAATGATATAGAAATGTGAGACCTTTGTGACTAGGTAGATCTGAATGTCCTGTGTTGTCAGTCAAGAATTGTTGTAGTTCTCGTAGTAATTGACTATCATTTAAGAGAATGAAATTAAAAATATCAATTTCATTCTCTTTTTTATAGTCTTTTAACATCAGAGCCAATTCGTGAAGATTCTGTGCTCGTATACCTTGTTTTGACAAATGGTTAACAAGAGAGTCCAAATCAAAAGAAGTAATCTCACTTTCAGGCATTATCACTGAAGATAGTGAGATATCATCAATTATTATTACAGGATTTTGATCTTGAATTACAGAATATATTTTAGTGAAGTTCTTCTCTGTGGTAAGAACACAAAACCCCTTTTTAGACTTGGAGAAATCTGTTATTTGATTCAACCTTTTTTGATACTCACACTTTTTGACTTCGGGACAATTTTCGCATTCATTCTTTGGAGTCTTTTTCTCATTCCAGAGTTTTTTATATGTTTTCCAATTTTTACATATCCCCTTTTGAGTCTTACCTTTGAAAACGAATGTTTGAACACTTGCATCAATTAATTGTTGAAGATAATTATTCTCCAATCTGTCGTATGATTGCATCAGGACGATAACAGGTCTATTTTCTTTCACAACATCTCCGATATATTCGAGTGCTGATGAAGTTTTACCACAGCCCGTGAAACGAGTATCGAAGATATTTCGTTCTGCAATGTCAGAATAGCGTATATTGTCCCGTTGTGCACTCACTTTATCACACTGATTCAAAATGATGAGTGAGGATCGTTATTCAGGATTCCGAATTGGGATTCGTGTAAACACCAATCACAAGGTTATAAAACAGAGTTATACAATATTTATACCATATAGGGTGATCTTGTTGCAACTAATCGGAAAGTCTAAAGTAAGTAAGATGAGGCCGAAACCCAATATTACATATCCATTCATTCGGTTACCTCAAGATTGTGGCAATGTGATAGGTCAGACGGTTACAATCTATGAAACAGAGCACGAAGGTAAGCGCGCATTTCTGCTTATGATGAGTGATAATGCAACTCTTTCATCAAGAGTTATACAACCAAATGCTACAAAGAACATCGAATCTCGCGTCTGTGCGCTTGAAATGTCTATTAGAGAAATTTCTGATAAGATAAACCTAAAAGAACCAGATAATCCATCTGAAATTAAATTCAGGAATACCCCCGACCAGATTCGAACTGGTGTCGCCGGATCCAAAGTCCTGCATGATTGACCGCTACACTACGGGGGTTCTCGATGACCAGACCACACATCAGACTTTGTCTGTACTGGTGGACATGTCCCAATTATATCACTCTTTGATCTCAAAAAAGCATTGATAGTCTGCCAAAATTTTGTGCATTTTTGCCGTTTACAGGATTAAAAGATCACATCCTCGCCAGCAGTTCTGTTTTTTTGGACTGGAATTCATCCTCGGTAATAATTCCCGCATCGCGCAATTCCGCCAGTTTTTTGATCTGATCAGGTACTGATTCATGCAGGAGAGTTGCTTCCTGAAAAAGACGGGAAGCCTTTTTGCCGACAGGGGGCACCTCCCGTATAGCAGGATCGTTGGGATTGACTGCCGGTTTTTGGGGCTCGATAGTATCGGTATAGACTATTGCGGTCTTGGTATCATCGGCAGCTGGCGACTCGTCAGTTATTCTTTCAACGTGTGTCGCAAAATTTTCTTTCCGATAGGATTGTCCTGTCGGGAAACCGGGTGACTGCTGTGACTCCCTCGCGTCGTGTTCGCAACAGTCTCGCGTTTTGGTATCGCAGATCTTTTTTAAAAGGGAAACCTGTTCAGCTTCGCATGAATCCTTTTGAAAACTTAACCGGGCAAGAATTTTTTGTGCATGTTTTGGGTCAGGTATCCCATAGAGACAGTCCAGCGGCGTGCGTGACGCTTCTTCCCGGCCTTTTGCAAATAAAATCCCGCCGCCCAAATTTCCCTGCTGCCCTGTTGCACCAATTCCCCGAATGGAGGTTTCGGCACCCCATCGCGTGAGCGTAACAGGGATGACCGTTCCAAAATTATAAAGCCGCCCCAAAAAGTTTTGTTCGAGCACGATCCGGCCAACCTGAGTGCCCGGGATCAGGTGTTCCTGTTTTTTAACAACACCGCCCTGGATCCGGATCCCGGCATTTGTGAGGATATACCGGATGGACTGCCGGAATTTTACAAGCCAAATAAGGACAACAACCGTTGCAAGTATACCAAACGGCTGGACAAGAAATGCTATCCATTCAAGATACAGTAAAAGGTTGGTCTGTACATTTCCACTCGATCCAACCACAAACAAAAGGCCGACAATACTGCTCAGACCCAGGCTCAGTATGGTGCCAGTCCAGACTTCCGTAATTCTCAATGACCAGCCGATTGCAGCAATTATTATGAAAATCCCAACCGGTGCGATCATAAAAATGGTAATAGTTGTCACATCCGGGAAGGCAGAAGTAAAAGTACTCATTGAACCCGGGAACATGTCATAGTATGACTGTTGTGCCAGCGTGCTCACGGAAGCCGGGGTGGTAAACGAACTCACCGTTGAATCAACTGCCGAAAAAAAAGTCCGGATAATTAGTGCCGTGATGTCGCGTGCGATTATCGAGACAAGAACAAGGATACAGGGCGTGAACGCAAGGAAATACCTGAACGCAAAACTCTTTTTATCCGGGCTTGTTTCAAGAAGGATCTGGCTGGGATCTTCGGTCAGATCATCGGGATGCTCGGTATTTTTTGGCGGAATTATTTCATGTATCGGGTTATCCGGGGAAGAGATCATTTTTATAAAAGTCCTGTTCGTGGCTGACGCTATTATTCAAATGATAATGTAAAAATGATACGGTAAAAGAATTTCTAAATGAATTTCCCTCTGGTATGCAAAGCAGAAATACGCTCAGGGGATATACCTTTTTGACAAATACCGGGCAACACCCCGTTATTCCGTCCACCACACAACAGGAGCATTCTGTGGTTTTTTCAGGGACACGTTTGTATTTTCTTTAAATACCATCTGTTCCGGTGTCATCCTGACAGCATTTTTGGATATCTGGCCGTCAAGAGAGAGAACCGTTGCATTTTCCCCATTCGCAAGAAAATCCCCGGTCTCATACAGCCCGTCTTTTGCTGACTTCAGGTATTTTTTAAATGTCCCGGCAACCATCCCTGCCCGTTTGTTCACTTCATAGGCAGCCTGGCGCCGGAACAGCTTTGGCAAAATCGCACTGCCTTTGTCCCAGTCAGGATCGAATGTAGATCCCTTTTTTCTACAGACCATGTTCCAGTCAAACGGAATTATGGCGGGCGTATAGAAATTGTCCCAGAGCCCGTTTTGATCGCTCTGCGCAGTCCGGGCACATTCCATCAGCGCATCGATCTCAGCGTTACTCATACAATTATAAAATGCCGGGAGTGCGTAGCCGGACTCTACGAGCCACTGGTTGATATTGACTTCACTGCCCCCGATATCAACAAGAATATCACCAACCATCCGGCCATATACATCGAAAACCTCTCCGGGTTCATCAACAGCACTTACTACCCGGCATTCAACAGAATCCTGCCCTGTACATGTGAGCTGATTATACAAAGCAACCGTAGCAGTTTCCGCAAAATACTGGCGAAAATCAAGATTCCATTCAAGAAAAAGATCGTGTTGCTTTTGCTGTTCATCGGTCAGCGGTTTTTTGAACTTTTTTGCAGCAACGGGCCGGTAATGCAGCTCCGTGGCATCGATGCCCTGGAGCCGGATAGTTATCTTCCCGTTTTTATCGATAGCCGGACGCCGGACCTTTCCAACAACGGTTGCATCGTCAAAGACATGTGTCACCCGGAACTCCTCTTCCGGGGACGGTCGGAATAAAAAATCATCCGAACCGACAGTCACCAGAATTTTTGTTGTGTCTGCATCGGAGGTACCATTCGGCCAGAACTGGGCAAGGTCAATTGTCCCTTTAACCTGAAGTAATCCATCTGCCATTACCTGTCACCGAAGGATAAATTATTATTTTAATAATATAATAGTTGGCGGGACTTTCTGCCGGATTTGATACACTGGATGGTACTATCCTCTTTCACCGGCTATTCCGGGCCCGTATCGGGCTCCGGTTACCCGGTTTTTCCGGCCCGACAACAGGAATTCACAAAAAACCAACAGGAAATGGAGATTCCGGGGTACTTTTCACGTCGGAGAATAAAATATCGAATTGGCACGAATTACGTGGCCGATCGTTTCCTCTACGGGATGAAAGGACAGGATAATGAAAGAACGCGACTATGGGGCTCCGGGATGTATCAGGAAGGATTTACGTCGGAGGGTTTTTTATATCTTCCACCGGCCACGAATTGTATTACAGTACTCATGATGACCTGAAGTATTCCGGGCCTGAATTAAGCTCCGATTACCCTGTTTTTGATGGCATGAGGCACTATAATGGCAAAAACCGGCACTTATGAAGAGTTCAGGGTTATTTTTTACGAGAGAGAAGTGAGACCGCTAATAGCAACGTTCCTGCAACAGGATTTTTAAAAATGTGCTGGAGAACCTTGGGTCCAGGAAAATGCCAATAGGGGGCTTTGCGAGGGGTGGCCAGAATTCATCCCGGATTTTTATCTCCCCGGCAAGAGTAAAGAATCCCGGGAAAAGAGATCGGTAATACTAGAAAAAATTCCGTCGCTGATCCACGGTCACAAAAAATTGCACAGCACGATTAGTCAGATTCGCGGCTCTCGTCATCCCACACTTTAAGACGGTCAAAATCCCGTTTCATCGTTGCCCGGCTCCGGGCCTGAGAACGGGAAAGCATCCGGTTCTGGCTGAAATCATATTCGCACAGGATTTGGGAATTCTTAAGAAGCGTCGCCCTGATCGGGTGGTGCCGGTAGATTACCGGCTCCTGGTTCCTGAAATACCACCGGATTCTCTGGAATGTGAGCCAGTCAAGTTTCATCGCAAGCGTCGCGTGGAACTGGAAATCGTCGGCAGAATCGAGATCGTATTTCCGTAACGAACAATACGGGGAGATCGTCCGGGACAACCGGTACCGGAACTGCCGTAAAGATTCATCCGGTATAATCGTGACAAAAACAACGCGTGTATCGTTGAAAAATCCGTAATTACCGACTGCATATTTTGGGATTTCCATTTGGCCTGTGCAGATGCCGGTAAAATCCGATATGAGTTTTTGTTCGTTTTCAGTCGAAAAAGGCCCCGCAAGGGAGATATGCGGGACCACCAGTTTGTTTTTGAGACGGAATTTTTCCTCAAGTTGTCTGCTTAACGTATCGATCTGTTGTCTTACCGGACCCATCAGGCGGATATCTATCAGGTAGTGAGTCATTTCATGCACCGGGATACAGAC